>Ga0111204_115_pt1 | contig 27686 bp, 21 predicted proteins | sample DeeMarSWOR136_30_FD_80378 | JGI IMG/M metagenome (GOLD analysis project Ga0111204, IMG submission 80378) | Crenarchaeota group archaeon SMTZ-80
CTGCATTGTAAGTTTGTCCCGTAGCCTCACCTACTTCAACCATCATGCCATTTAACGTATCTCCAATTTCATCGAGTTCAAAAGACATCTCAGGCATGATGCCACTGATTTGTGTTTTTACTGATCTTACTACCTCTGAAACAGGTCCCATTAAGGCTGCAATGTCTCCAAATTCTCGTATTGTTTCAAGTCTGAGGGCGACTTGTTCTAATGCCAACTGGCTTCTAAGTGTTACACTTGCCATTTTTCTAATTTCAGCACATTCATTAGCATACATTGCAGCTCTAGCAGAATCCTTCACCGTTTGTGCCGAAACGCATTTGTTGAACAATTCTCTATCATGGTTCTGCATTCTGGAAATAGAACTATCTAATTTATTTTGTTGGACTTTTAACTTATATATTGTACGAGATACTTTTTCCTTTAAAGGCTGTTCTTGCCGAAGGATTCCAGGCACTTTTATCTTAGAATAATTACTTTCATTCTTATCCCAATTTCCCATGAGATTGTTTGGCGATTCTTACACCTCCGAATTGTGAAAAGTATAAATTAATTTTAGTTAAACACAGAAAGTATACCGTAATCCTTTAAAATTAATAAAATAAATCTGTCAAAAACTCAACAAATCAAAAATCGAATTTCTCATGATTTCGTCTTAAAAGAGAGATCGAAAAAAAATGATCTGAGATATAAAAAGCTATGGGCATTGGATCTTTTAGTTATACATGATTCTAAGTAAAATGGTAAAATTTAAGTTATAATAATAGATGATTATTCTTGGAAAATCCAAGGAATTCAAGGAGGTGAAACTGCATGGCAGAGAGTACAACAGGTCCAGAGAAGGAAATGAAATCACAGCCACCTAAACCAAGAGCCCCGATTCCCCCTGATACAGTCCTAATAGGAAATAAACCAGTCATGAGCTATGCTACTGCTGTAATGATGCACTTCCATGGAGGAAAGAATATATTAACAATAAAAGCAAGAGGGAGAGCCATTAGTAGAGCTGTTGATGTTGTAGAGGTTGTACGTAGACGTTTCTTTAGTGGAAAGCTAAATGTTAAGGATGTAACAATCGGAACACAAGCACTTGGTGAGGGCGGCGACGTAAGAAATGTATCAACAATAGAAATTAGAGTCGAGATGACTGAGTAAAAACTAAAATTACATAGGTAAAACAACAGACCGAAAGTCCGCAAAAATAACTCCATATTATAATTTTTTTGAACATAATCAAAAATTTTATCAACACATTCTTTATCAATTAACTTTACTGAGCTTTGCAATAAATCAGGTTTTATTGGCGCCTCATTTGGAAATCCTATCTCTGGAGTAGCATTATTTTTAAGAGATGCTTTAATAGAACCTTTGCTACCATAGTTAGTTTATTCAGATATTAATTATTTTTTAATAGGTATTTAAAAAAATATTTTTATTTTTCATTATCAGAAATGTCCTCAATTCCACTTTCAGCTATAATAAAATTAGCTTCGTTCTCACTAGAATAACATGGTGAATCAGTTATTTTTGCTACTCTAGTATTTCCTCTACTCTTTCTAAGATGAATCCGGTGTGTTGATGCGTGTGCTACTACATTCCCTCCAGCTGGTCTATTAGGATCCCCAAAGAAAGTAGCTGGATTCGCTTGAACTTGATTGGTAACGACTACCGATAAATTTTCAATTTCTGCTAATCGCAGTAATTTGTGCAAATGCATGTTAAGTTTCTGCTGCCTTATGCTCAGATTCTCTCTACCTACATAATCAGCCCGCCAATGAGAGGTCAACGAATCAACTACAACTAGCTTTACATTTTCTTCATGACATAATTTGAAAGAATTATCGGCTATTAAAATTTGATGGTCGCTATTATAGCAACGAGCATAAATTATATTTTCTAAAACCTTTTCAGGTTCTAATCCTACGGCCTCGGTCATGCTATAAATTCTTTGCGGACTGAATGTGCCTTCTGTGTCGATGAAGAGTACTTTTCCATCAACGCCTCCTTGGTCTTTTGGCAATTGAACCAGGACGCTTAGCTTCATACATAATTGAGACTTACCTGAGCCATATTCTCCCCAGAATTCTGTCATTGCTTGAGTCTCTATTCCTCCACCGATTAGGTCGTTTAATGAGTTGCATCCTGTACTTATTTTTAGCATCGAACTTCTTCGGTCCCATAACTCTTTTGCACTAATGAAATCTATTTTTACCAATTGTCTTGCAGCATGAGTTAATTTAAGAGATGTCTCACTTGTCAATCCTGCTTTTTCCTCTAATTCACGAGCAGGAGAAACAGCAATTGATTCAATTGAATAAAAACCCGCTTGCTTTAATTTTGAAGCTGTGGCGGGACCTACGCCTTCAAGATCTTTTATATCTAGAATTTCTGACATCTTTAATCCACTAAATTAGAATTTTCTTTACCAAAATAGGAAAAATTGCATAATTGCATTCAATGTAGAAAGATTGCACTAAATCATATATAAGAAATGAAGAAGTAATCTCCAATACACAGAGTACCGTGAAAGTAATTTTTTTATACGATATTTTTGAATGAAAAAAATTTTGAACTTACAAATTCGATAAGTTTTATTGGTGTTTTTTAGCAAATTCTAGGAATTGGATCGCCCAATGGGGGGGTTATTATCCTCTTACCTCCAACTTTAGTTTCAAGAACAACTTGATTAAATTTGTTAGTAACTTCACCAATTATTTGCGCCTCTTTCCCTTCCTTACTTTGTTTTAATTCATCCAATATTTCATCCACCTTTCCAGGTAAAACTGCAATTACAATCTTACCTTCATTGGCGATTTCTAATGGATCTATTCCTAACATCTCACATGCTGATTTTACTCCCTCTTTAATAGGAATGTTCTCTTCATAAATTGAAATTCCAACTTTGGATCTTTCACTCCATTCGTTAAGGGTATTAGAAAGCCCGCCCCTTGTTGGATCCTTCATCTTTAAAATTCCTCCAACCATGAGAAGTTTCATAACTATCTTGTTTAATGGAGCTACATCAGAAATAATCTGGCTTTTAAATCCATAATCTTCACGGGATGATATTATTGCTACTCCATGATCTCCAATTGTGCCAGAAATTATTATTTTATCACCTGCTTTTAAATTTGAGTCGAGAAGCCATCTAAAATTGATATTTCGATATTTTTTTATCTCAGCCAAATTATTTTCTAAAGCCTCATTTCTTCTTCCTATGCCAGAAGTATTAATAAATAATTCATCAAGTGCTCCTTTTTCTACAACTTTAATATCTCCTGTTGTAATAAACACACCCGCTTCTTGACATGTAGATTGCATACTTTTTATAATTCTTTCAAAAATTTCAATTTTAAATCCCTCTTCAAAAACTATACCAGAAGTAAGTGCCATGGGTTCGGCTCCCATCATAGCAATGTCATTTACCGTACCTGAGACCGCTAATCTTCCAATATCCCCTCCTGGAAAAAAAAGTGGTTTTACTGTGTGCGAATCAGTTGTAAGTACGATATTATTAACTACACTGGAATCATCGAGGGCTTCTAATGGTACTTCAGTTCCACTTCCACCAAGATACCTCAATATATATTTTTTAATTAAATCTTGCATCATAGAACCACCGGCTCCATGAGCAAGAGTAATTCTATTCAAGCGTTTCTGCTCTCCAGAAATAGTAGTAAAAATAATTTTGGATTGATTTTAAGCCATTTTTAAAAAAAAAGTGCTAATGAACAGATTATCTTATATTTCTTCTTTTTTGATGATTTCGATTGTTCCAGTTCTGGAAGATAAATTAAGCATTTTTTCGCCACGGAATGTCTTCACATTAGCATTATTTATTTGAATAAAATCACCTTCAGAAACGAAACTGATTTGATCGTTCCACAGAGTTAATTTGATCTCGCCAGTTTCATCGGATACAATAGCGTTTGATAGCCTCAACTTTCTTCCACTTCGAGAATAGACTTCTTTTGTAGGCGATTTTTCAATAACTTTCGCTTTTAGTTTAATTGATTTTAATCCTTTTCTTAATTCTGAGATTTTGTAATCTGTATCTTTTTGCTTCTCTTTTCGAGGGGGCATTCTAAGAATTAGTTCTTGTAGTTTATGCTTTGAAGATTCAGGATAGTCCAATAATTTATTCTCAAGCCTAAATTGGCTCACGATATTTCCATCATATATTAATGTAAATGTTGTAAATTCGTCTGTTTTTTCACGTACTTTTAATTCAAACTTCTCTAGACCGAACTGATTTTTTTTCCTTGCTCTGATTAAATAATCGACAATCTTTTCAGGTGAAAGATCGTATTTGATTATGATCTTACTTAAATAAATCAAATTTCTTTGATGATTTAGTGACGCTCTCAACCTTTAGTCCAAGACCCCTTTAAAAATTCCGATTTGGAAGGATTAGAAAAATAACATTTGCATTTCAACGGTTTTTAGATATTCTGATTTTTCGGATATTTTTTTTATTAGAATGGATATCTAAGGAAAAAATCTTCAGTCTCCTTCCACATAACTACCCTTTCCATATAAGGGTGTATAAGGCCTTTTATAAAGGATTTCCTAAATATATTATGTTTTGAGTTTAATCATCCTTTAAAGAGAAATCATCTATAACGCACGCTTAACTTGAGGAGATTTGCTTTAATATATAATAGGATGGAATAAAATCTATCAAATAGACGAAATTCTTATTTATAAAAAATTCATTCACCTTTTTGTGTTGGCTTTTACTTTAATACGCGTATAAATCACCATAGGGTCGAGTGGATACAGGTATTAATTTTGAAAATTCTCTTTTGATTATTTCATTAGAATTTATAATATTGAAATATTTGCAATATTCCATTACTAAGCCCTTTAACAATATTTTATCCGATTCATCAAGAGATTTCATCTCTACCTCCTTACCCGTATGAGTTACTTCACCATGGATATAAATTACTCCACCATGCATTCCTGTCCCAACATATTTTATATTATGAATTTTTTCTTTCTCTAGATTTAAGCCAAGAATGACTAATATTCCTCCAGCCATATACTCTCCTAGAAAATCTCCTGTTGTGCCCCCTACAACAATACACGGTCTATTTTCCTTGTATTCTTTCATATGTATGCCAACTCTATAACCAACATCGTCACGTACAAATATTTTACCTCCCCTCATAGAGTATCCAAGTATATCCCCTGCCGAACCTTTGATCATAATGCACCCACGATTCATTGTATTCCCACACCCATCCTGAACATTACCATTTACTGTAATTTCAGCGCCATCCATGAAAGAGCCTAAATCATTACCCGGGGTTCCATAAATCTCCATAATAACATTCTCACAAAGTTTTGTTCCAATATAACGCTGACCGGATATATTTCGAAGAATAATCTTTTTCGGCGTTTTAGAAATACTTTTTATTAAATAATTAAGATCTCGATAATGCATTCCTTCAGCATTAATCTCAATTGCATTTTTTCTTAATTTGATGTACTCATATAATTTCGAACTTAAACTGGAAAGATTTCCGTTTAATAATTCAAGTGGTTGATTGTTAAGAATTATTTTATTTTCTTGCACCCTATTCACCTGCTAATTTTATACCTAATGCACTTAATTCTCTGTCAGACAAACCTACTCCACGTAACATTAAGCGATTTCCACGTATACTTTCTATTGCATTTATCCCCATTCCGCCCATTATCTCTTTTATTTCGTTACTCCAGCCTTTTAACAAATTTACTAGCCTCCTAGTTGCAATTTCTGGATTAATTCTCTTCGATATATACGGATCTGTTGTTGCAATGCCCCATGGACATTTACCTGTATAGCACTTTTGACATACAGTACACCCAATTGCAATAAGAGCGCTTGTTGCAATATAAACTGAATCTGCACCTAAAGCAATAGCCTTTAATACGTCCCCACTATTTCTGATTCCTCCTCCTATTACTATCGAGGCTTTATTTCTTATTCCTTCATCTCTAAGCCTCTGATCTACAGATGCAATAGCTAACTCGATAGGAATGCCAACATTATCCCTTATTATCTTAGGGGCTGCACCAGTAGAACCTCTTACACCGTCTAAAGCCACAATATCTGCTCCCGCTCTTACTATTCCACTTGCTATAGCCGCAGAATTATGGACTGCAGCAATTTTCACTGATATTGGCTTAGAATAATTTGTTGCTTCTTTCAAGGCATATATTAATTGTCTAAGATCCTCAATCGAATAGATATCATGTTGAGGCGCGGGTGATATAGCATCTGTACCTTCAGGTATCATCCGTGTTCTTGAAATGTCCGGTCCAACCTTTTCTCCAGGCAGATGACCTCCTATACCAGGTTTAGCACCTTGTCCTATCTTTATTTCTACTGCAGCACCTACATCCAAATAATCCGGATTAACCCCAAAGCGTCCTGATGCGACTTGTACTATTGCATTTTTTCCGTATTTATGTAATCTTCGATCGAGTCCTCCCTCTCCAGTGTTGAAATATGTACCAGATTCGCTCGCAGCTCTAGCTAATGCTTGATGGACATTATAACTAACCGCTCCATAAGACAAAGCTGAGAACATTATTGGGATTCCAAGCCGAAGTTGTGGAGATAGCTCTGTTTTTAGAGACATCTTATTTTCTTCGAATTCTAATTCTAGATTATCAGGTTTAGAACCTAAGAAAGTTAAAAGCTCCATAGGTTCCCTTAATGGATCGATTGAGGGATTAGTTACCTGGCTTGCATTTAACAATATCCTATCCCAATAAGTAAATTCAGGTTTGTCACAACCCATTCCGGTTAATATCATGCCACCAGTTTCAGCTTGTTTTTTAATAGATAAAATGGACTCATCTTTCCAATGAAAATTTTCCGTGTATTTCGAGACTTTTTTTCTAATAGTAATAGCATTTGTCGGGCATAAAGAGACACAACGTTGACAATTGATACAATTTTCGTCTTGACTAATAATTACATCGTCTTCAGAATCGAAAAAATGTGTGTCGTAGGTGCATTGATTGATACAAACTTCACAACGGATGCACCTATCATCGTCTCTTTCGACATAATATCCATTCCCATAATTCTTTAACATTAAACTTTCATCACCCGCTTTATAGCAATCTCTTCAATCATTGGTTCTTTTAATCTTCCAACTACCGGTTCACCGCCCCTGGGGTTCCATGTTTTATCTAAATTTGGACAAATTGATCTAATTGCAGCCTCTTCAGAAGAAAGAAATAGAAGGTTTCCCTTCATACCAGCTGAGAATGGTCTAAGCTTTATTCTATCAGATAATCCAATCATTTCTCCATGATGTGCGACTATCACAGCGAAGGGTCCATTCATCAACAGACTTCCATAACATTGCCTGAGTATGGTGTATAATTTTCTTTTCTTCTCTGACATCCTATCTATTTCACTCCAGAGTGGTGGAGCGAGTATATTAGATATCACATCTACTGGCAATCTTTGTCTGCGCATTAGTAAATCAAATGAATAAGCCATTACTTCGGTGTCAGTTTGCATCGTACAATTGTATCCAAACATTTCTAAGTAACTTTTATTAATTCCATAAGAGGAAAGTTCACCATTGTGTACCACGGTCCAATCCAAAATATTGAAAGGGTGAGCACCGCCCCACCATCCTGGAGTATTTGTAGGAAATCTAGAGTGGCAAGTCCACATATACCCTTTATTCTCTTTTAACTCAAAGAATTCAGCAATATCTTCTGGATATCCCACTCCCTTGAAGACTCCCATATTCTTCCCGCTTGAAAAAACAAATGCTTTTCCGGTTTCAGTATTTATTCTCATTACTTTATCGACAATAAAGTCGTCAAATAAGGTTTGATCATATTTAGAGGATTTAGGTTCAATGAAATAACGCCATAATATAGGTGGATTCCAAACTTTCGCCTCTTTAGTTGGAATTTTTTCATCCAGAATTATCCTAAAATTATTTTTAAGCAATCCTTCTGTTTTTTCTTTTGCTAAATTGTCCATATACATTATGTGAAATGCGTAATGATCCTGATATTCGGGATATAGACCGTAAACTGCAAACCCAGCGCCCAGTCCATTACCCCTTTCGCGCATATTTACCATAGCTTTTATTGGATCCTTTCCAGAAAATCGCTTTCCATTTACATCCATCATCCCAAATAATCCGCATGAATCTATTACTTTGTCATCATCATATTGATTATTTGACCAATTCAAAAGACTCAATTCCTCCTAATTAACTTCATAGAATAGGATTTAGGTAGATGGGATAGCCCAAATTCTGGGGAGAGAAGATTATTTTTATATTTTTGCAATTTTATTTTTTCTTTTATTAAATTGAAATAAATACCAGCTTTCTCAATGTCACCGACTAATGTTAATCCGCAGATTGCGCCATTTTTTAAGACGATTTTTTTGTAGTTAATCTCATCTTTATCAATAGAGGATAGAATTTCGTATTCATTATCTCTATTATCTGGATTGGAAATTCCTACCGAAATAGCGGGTACATTAAAATATTTTAGAGCGCTCATAATCGTTCCTCCTTGATATTTATTTTTCAGACCAACCATGTTTGAACCTGCGATCCTCCCTCCTTGGTACGCTAATGGCCATAAGGCAAGTACACGATTTTCTCCAATGATGTAATCATAAGCTTCAGAAACATCTCCACAAGCATAAACATCAGGATTATTGGTTGACATATAACGATCTACCAGAATTCCTTTATTGATTCTAATATTACCAGAGTCTACTAGCTCAGTTCTTGGGACTACCCCTATGGCAATAACTACCGTGTCACACTCTATCTTTTGTCCATCAGTTAGAACCACATGATCGATTTTTTCTTTATTTTCCTTTTTACCTTTTATTTGCTTGACTGAATTATTAGTAATTATTCGTACTCCATTTTTCTTCATAACGCCCTCAATAATATGGGAAGTTGTATCGTCTACAATTAAGTTAAGAATTCTATCCTTTAATTCTATGATTGAAACTTTTTTATTTAATTTTGCAAAAGCTTCAGTAACACTGATGCCTATTAACCCACCGCCAATTACAACAACTTTATTGATCTCATTAATCCTATCCTTCAATAGTTGCGAATCAGATAGATTTGAAAAAGTGTAGATTCCTACTTTTTTAATACCTTCCATATTGGGTATGAACGGTTTCCCACCTACTGCAAGTAATAATTTTTCGAAGAATAATTTCTTGCTTTCCTGGATCTTCAAATACTTTTCATCAAAGTTAATATTTGTCACTCTTCTTCCCAGAAGTGGTTTAGCTTTGTAACTTCCCCAGAAATATGTTGGTCTAAATTGCATCTTTTCAAAAGTCGCTTCTCCAGCCAGATAGTCGGAAATCATGGGTCGAGAATAGGGTTCATATGGTTCTTCAGAAACCAAGACGATAGTGCCGTTCTTATCATATCTACGAATTTCTTCAACAGCCCCGATTCCACCCGCAGATCCACCAATAATAACATATCTAGATTTCAAACAGATACCTCCTCCAGAATCAAAGCTTCATTTGGGCAATTTTCTACGCATGATGGGTTTTCAAGATCTTGGCAGAGATCACACTTAGCGGTTACTTGTTTCCTATTTGTATCCATTTTTATTGCTCCAAAAGGACATACCATCAAACAGGTCCAGCAACCAATGCATTTATCGGAGTTGTGAGCTACTATCCCAGATTTTTCATCTTTTGTCATAGCTCCTGAAAGACACGCAATTACACAGGGAGGATCCTCACAATGTCTGCATTGTACTGAGAAGGATATTGGAAGACATTTATCAATTCTGATGCAACTTAGGGGTTTAGGGTGTTCCTTTTTATAAGCTTTAATGAGAATCCTTGATTTAGAATGTTGTAGTGAACAATATATCTCACAAAGACCGCAGCCTATACAGTATTCTTGATTTACATAAATTCTTTTCAAAACTCTCACCAAAGCCTTTCATACTTCTTAATAGTAATAGATAAATATATATCATATCTATATTTTTATCAACTTTAAATTATCAGGAATGATACAAATTTGTGGAAAAATAAGCATTAATAGGAGTATTTTAATTAATAAAATGAACACTTTTACTATTGCCATGAAAAAACTTGCGGAATTTAAAATGATGTGTTCGGAAAAAACGAAGAACGTTAATCATTTGTATTTATTTTAGGATTTTATATGAAATAATCAATAAATTGATTTGTTGAAAAATGAATGAATTGCTATTAGATGAATTAGATCTCAAATTGCTAAGAGAAATTTGTACGGGGAATGGAATAGGAGTCAATTTAACATATCTTACAAAGAAATTAAAAAGACATAGAAGGACTATTCGAAAAAAAGCCGAAGATTTACTTCAACAAAAGATTATTGACCGCCCAGTTTTTCCATTTTTAGAATTATTTCGAGAATACCCTCTACTTGTTGCTGCTTATGCAGATCTTCCTACTGATGAAAGAACCCAAAATTGGGTTAAAGAAGATAAAAATATTTTTGCAGCTTTCCGTGTAAGGAAAGGCGAGTATAATACAATGCTATTTGAGTTTCATAAAAGTGTTTTAAGTTATCAAATGTGGCGTGAAAAATTAGTAGAGGAAGGAAAGATCCCCTCAAGGGAAGAAAGAGTGCCATCTCGTCCTCTATACTTTTCAAATCATTTAATTGAAAAATATAGACCGCATATAGGAATAGAATTGATAAAAAGTAATTTTGTAAAAAATAAAAGGAAAATTGAAATTGACCACTTTCAAATTGATGAAAGTTCATTAGATATTTTAACCTGTTTAGTTAATGGTGAAGGAATTAGAGTAAATGAGAATTATCTTGCAAAAAAACTAGATATTCATAGGAAGACCGTGATCAGAAGAATAATGAAAATGCAAAAGAAGAATATGATTTACAAGCCCCTCTGTAGATTTCCTTCTTTTTTTGCGCCACCAGGCTTTCTTTTTATTTTTTCATTGGTTGAAGTACGCAAATTTAAAGAGAAATTTATGTATGATATTTTAAATGATAGTCATGTTAGTTTAGCATATCGAATAAGCGAGGGCAGGCATAATCTGTTACTATTCGAGGCGCATTCAAGCATAGAGGATTACCTCCAATGGGAGAGTAATTATGAGGAAAAATACCATGGCTGCCTAGGATCAATAGATAATACTTTTTTTTCCCCAAAGATGGCTTTATCCATAGATCAACAAAAAGTATCTCTGGGAATTATCGAGGACAAATTAAAAGAGATCCCAAAAAAGGCAACTCAGACTAATGCCTTCACATCATAAATTGCTTTAGTTTAACTCTGAATCTTCATTGTTGCCTCTTATAATTTGTGTGGATTTAAAAAATTAAATTTTTCCTCCGGAGAAAATTTTAATGCTATTCCGTTCTAAGCAGGGAACGACAGAATAGCTATCAATATTTAGACAAAAATCCATGTCTTTCTCTAATCCAATTTCTATTAAATCCTTGCCATGTTGAGAATTTTTTATAATTTCGTTGATATTGCATTCGGCTCTTTCCCAAGATAGCATTGATGCAAGTGCATGATCGTTAAGATTTGCACTAGAATACTTAAATTTGCTAGAAAGTAACCCAGCACAGAGAAAGTCCTCAAGAAAGAAATTATGATATCTACCAGCCAGCAATATTGTAATTCCAGTTTGGTATTTTTGAGCTAATATCAATGCCTTTTTAGTAACTTCATTTGAATTCATAAATGCTCCTATAAGAACCATTGGACATTTTTCAACTTGCTTAATAGCGCTAGTCCCATTAGTAGTTGTAATTACTATTCTTTTTCCTCTAAATTCATTTGTAATGAATTCTAACGGAGAATTGTCAAGATCAAATCCATCAATCTTTTGGCCTTTTCTTTCACCAACTAATATTATGTTGGAATTATTAGACAGCAGTTTAAATGCCTCATCCAATGTTTCTACAGGAATTATCTCTCTAACATCATTTGCGATAGCAGTTATTATTGTTGAACTGCAACGTAATGCATCTATAACTATTGCAATATCATTTCTTTTAACTACTTCCCTACCTTTTTCAATAGATAACTCTAAATTGGCTTCAATCAATTAAGACACCAATTATTTTTTCCGGAATCATTACCTTCAAAGAATTTATGAAGAAATTTAAATCTACATGATCATTTACTTTAAAGAATAGTCAATAATTGGTGAAAAAAGATGCCAATCTCGCCATTAGACACAGGACGTTATGGAAGTCCTGAAATGAGAAAGATATTCGATGAGGAATATAGACTTCAGATGATATTAAGTGTAGAAGCGGCAGTTGCATATGCACATTCAAAAGTTGGCAACATTCCAAAAGAAGCGGCAGAAGAAATCGCCAGAAAAGCTAACACTCGTTATGTAAAATTAGAAAGGTGTAAAAAAATTGAGGAAACAACAGGACATGACTTGATGGCTAGAGTGCTTGCTTTAACCGAGGTTTGTGAAGGAGAGGGAAAGAGATGGGTTCATTTTGGATTAACAAGTGCGGATGTAGAAGATACTGCAACAGCTTTACAATTTAAAGAGGCTTTGAACATAATTGAGTTTGACTTGAAAAAAATCGAGGACGTTTTACTTGGCCTGGTAAAAAAATTCAGAGATGTTTTGATGGTTGGGAGAACTCATGGTCAACATATGGGCGTAATGACTTTGGGATTAAAATTTGCAGTTTGGATTAGAGAGATTGCAAGACATTTAGAAAGGCTACAAGAGATCAAGAATAGAGCATTGGTAGGAAAAATTATGGGCGCAATCGGAACTGGCGCAGGATTAGGTCCCCATGCCATTGATATCCAAAAAATATCTCTTACCAAATTAGGATTGAAACCCGCAGATATGACTACTCAAATAATACAAAGAGACATTCATGCTGAATTAATTTCTTTATTGGCCTTAATTGGATGTAGTCTTGATAAAATCGCCCTTGAGTTCAGAAATTTACAAAGAACGGAAATAATGGAGGTAATGGAACCATTTGAGACAAAGATACAAGTTGGTAGTTCAGCAATGCCTTCGAAAAGGAATCCTGTAAAATGTGAAAGAATATGTAGTTTAGCAAAACTTCTCAGAGGTATGATTGTTCCTGCATTTGAGAATATGCCACTTTGGCATGAACGAGACTTGACCAATTCAGCAAATGAAAGATTTATTTTTTCAACGAGTTTTGTAATTTTGGATGAAATGCTAAAAAGGTCTATAGAAGTCCTTAATGGCTTGATCATATATCCTGAAAATATGAAAAAGAATCTTGAGATTACGGGAGGCCTTATTCTTTCAGAAAAAATAGTAAATAAATTAGTTGAAAAAGGAGTCAATAGACAAGATGCGCATGAATTGGTTAGAACTTGTTCAATGCTAGCCCTATCAAAAAAGCTTTCCTTTAAAGAAGTGCTTAAAGGAAATGAATCCATTTTTAAAAAAATATCAATTGAAGAAATAGAAGAAAGTCTAGATTACAATAACTATCTTGGAATTACAAAAAATCTTATCGATAAAGCAGTAAGAAGAACGGAAGAAGAAATGAAAAAGTAAAACAATTTATTCTTTATATTCCGTTATCAAACGTTGCTCATCTTCGCTACTAAAATTTTCTTCTTTAATTATTTTCCATTCAGATTCGTCAATTGCACCTCCGATTTGTTCTTTTATCTTTGTTGCAGTAGCAATCCCTATCATAGGAATTGTTGCAAGAGAGGAAATTTTTGCGTTTTTTAGTTCATTAATATTTTTATAACCTGAGTTGAAAAGAGACCTCGCCCTCATCCTTCCTACTCCTTCGAGTTGGATTAGAGATAATAATTCTGATTTAATTCCATTTTTTACTCTAATTCTTAATTCAGATAGTTTTTTAAGCAAATTTTGTTGTCTATACAATTTTGCAAGTTCGTGCATAGCATATAGAAGCCATTCACTTGTCTGAACCAATCTCAATAAATCTCCTGGTTCTACATTGTGTTTTGTTAGAATTTCATCTTCGCTTCTTTCATTGATCCAATCGATAAGAACGCATGCGCTTTTTAATTCAGATAAAAATTCGCTATACGAGAAATGATAGTTTTCAAACTCAATAATTTGATCTGGTAATTCGATCATAAATTCATCTATATGGCTTTCAGCAAAGATGTTCAATTCTTTTTCCTCTTTAACTCGCGTATATAGTTTTGGAGTGACATCTGGAGTGTGTGAAATCAGATGAAGGAAACTAAGATCTGTAAGCTTTCTAGCTCTATCAAAAAGAGCATTACGAATTATTACTGCAGACAGGGGATCTATATAAAGTTCTGATACTCTCTGACCAAATTTAGTTGCATCAACAAAATTTTCAAATATTTCAATCATATCCTCCTCGCATAAAAATCTTAAGATTTTTTCTATTTTTGGTCGTATAATATTAGAATCATATTGGTGGGCATAAAATGTCTTACTGAAGAAATTAAATAGTTCTTCAATACTATCGATGAATTTGGAAGCTACCAACGAAAGGACGTGTGGCCTTAGAACTTTTTCAATTGCTAATTTCGACTCTATCTTTTCTGAGTTTGCATTTACATAATTTTCAAATAAATCATTTTTTTCTCGATCTGATTTTGCAATAAGGATTGATTCTCCAATATCATCATATTTTGGTCTTCCTGCTCTCCCTGAAAATTGTTTATATTCTAATACAGATATCGGATACCTGCCATAGCCAGGAACATATCGCTCATAACTGCTTATCAAAACAAGCCTTGCTGGCAAGTTTACTCCTAATGCTAAAGTTGGAGTGGCTGCTAAAATTTTTATTTTCCCTTCCTTGAAAGATTTTTCGATTATTCTCCGATGCTGAATTGGTAAACCTGCATGGTGAAATGATGCCCCTCTCTTAATTTGGCTGGCCAATTCCTCACTTAATTTTGTTTTCTCACCTGAAGACAAAATCTGTTTTGAAATAGTCGATAATGCAAGTTTTTCTCTTTTTGGCAATATAGGTGCAATTGTTGTTGCAAATTTTTTTCCATTTACTACTGCCGATTTCCTTGTCTCAGTAAATACTAAGACTTGCCCTCCCTTACATACGGCATCCATCGATATGTCGAGAATTGGATCTACGTATTTTTCGTCTATTCTTTTTGAAGAGTTGTCCTTAAAATCAATTTTACAATTATAATATACGCCTTCTTTTAGAGGAACTGGACGCCAATCCATTGTTACATGAGAAGCATCAATCCACTCTGCAATTTCTTCTGCATTCTGTATTGTCGCGCTTAAGAGAAGAATTTGTGCCTTTGGATTGAGCATTTTTAATTTCGTTAAAGCTATCTCTAATGTTGGGCCTCTTTCCGGATCTATCAGCAAATGAGCTTCATCTACTACTATAACTTTTAAATTTTGAACCCATCTGGCTTCATGACGAAGAAGGCTATCCACTTTTTCGTTTGTACAGACTATTACATTGTATTTACCCAACCACTCATCAGAACTATCATAATCACCTGTTGATATAGCAATCTTTATTTTTCCATCTATTCCCTTTAGACCTTCATATTTTTTCAAGTCAAAATATTTCTCACTAGCAAGCGCTTTTAATGGAGTTAAATAAACTGCAGTACCGCCTTTTTCAATTATTTTTTTTAAAATGCACAATTCAGCTACTAGAGTCTTACCACTGGCAGTAGGACTTGCTAGAACTAAATTTTTTCCTTCAAGTACACCAACTTTCATTGATTCTATTTGAGGAGGGTAGAGGGATGAAAATCCATTATTTTTTATTATTCTTTTAATTTCCTCAGATATCGGTAGACAGTCTATTTTCAAAATACTCAACGTTTTGATGTCATTAATTTTACGATAATTCGACTTTAATAAAATTATAACTACTATACTGCGGTTCTTTTGATAAATCCAGATTTTGGTGAGTACAGAATTCCTTCTCTCATCAATCTGCTGACCAAAGCTTTTGCTTGCTCTTCATCAATATCTGCCTTAGACAATTCTTGATATAGTGTATTTTCATCAACATTTCCAGTTTCTTTCTAGATTTTTGCAACCATGCTTATTACAATCTGCATCTTATCTCTAAGACTCTTCGGTTTTCCAGTCATTATAACATCTATATCCATCTTCCCAGTGCTTGTATCTATTCCAACGTCTTGTAGAGATATTTTCATAAGTCTTATTATCGCCAATGCATCCTCGGAAGTTACTTTATTTCTAAGAAAATTCCTTGCTCTAGCTTCTGATAGCCTTACAAGTGCCTCAAGTTGTCGGGGGGTAATTGCAACAGGCGATTCAGCTGATTCTGAACTCGACCTCATTTTTAAGTAAAAGTCCCTCAAATCTCTTATTGCTTCATCGGTTAGAACTGGATCGATTCTCTTAGAATAACTTATATATTTACGTAAGATCTCAGGCGATAATGGAGGTTCTTCTGGAGAGCTTCTAAATTTATGCAATTTTAGAATATGTTCAGACATTCTATCATCTGCTTCTGGCTCAGGTATATCCCTCATAACGAATAAGAGATCAAATCTAGACAAAATGGTAATTGGCAAGTTAATATTATCATTAATATTTCTATATGGATCGTATCTTCCTAATGCTGGATTTGCCGCTGCTAGAATTGCGCTTCTAGCGTTGAGTGTTGCCACAATTCCGCCTTTTGCTATGCTTACAGTCTGTTGTTCCATTGCTTCATGCATTGCCACTCGATCTTCTGGTTTCATCTTATCTATTTCATCGATAGAACATACTCCTTTATCAGCAAGTACAAGCGCTCCAGCTTCTAAAGACATGCCACCAGCTTTCTCTCTTATCACAGCTGCCGTTAAACCAGCTGCAGTTGAGCCTCTTCCACTAGTATATAGCCCTCTCGGAGCTACCCTTGTAACATATTGTAACAATTGGCTTTTTGCTGTGCCAGGATCTCCTACCAAAAGAATATTAATATCGCCTCGTATGGTAACGCCATCGGGCAGATGTTTAGAAATTCCTCCAAACAATAGATATAAAATAGATTCCTTCAAATCTTCATAGCCATGTATGGAGGGTGCTATCGAGGTTAATAATTTTCTATGTATCAAAGGATCTTTAGATAGTTCGACAATTTCTTGCTCTTCTTCTGGAGTTATTTCTATGACTTCCGCCTCTTTCCCTATGATATCAATTTGATTCGCTTCAAGGTAGATAGTAAAGGTTCTAGACTTGACTCCTCCTGCCAACGCATCTATTTGTAATCTGGTTATACCGACCGTAGAAATTCTATCACCAGGTCTCGCAATATCTACCAAATCTTCAGTAAGTTTTAAATCAATAGATCTTGGCAATTGACCTGGAGGCAAATCTTCTGGTTTCTCTTGTAACCTAACCTCTTGAGAATTAATAAAGGTCGAATCCCTTTCAATTAAATCAAAAGATTTACCCTTACATTGCGAACAAATCCCAGGGCCTCTCATGACCAAACCGTCTTGTTCAATGGAAATATTAGCCTCACATTTTCTACATCTAAAAACAGCTTTAATTATCAAAGGTTTAACAGTAGTAGCCCTTACAACAATTCCATCAAGCATAACTAGTTTAGCTAAGTACTCTTCTCCTATAGTACGCAACGAGATTTTTTCTGGAAGCTTTCTTACTCTAAAAATTATTTTATCAACTTGCTCTGCATATTCGGGATCTTCGATCTTCATTTGAGTCCATGTCGCTCTGCTTGCATAGTCTAAAACTTCATCAGGATTTTCAATGAGTTGCTTTGCCAATTCTGAATCGATAGCAAGTATATCATCAAAATCTACGATTAATGATTTTTCACTTTTAAGAGCTATTTTCGCTAATTTTTTTCTGTATTTATATTCGCCGGTTTCTGTTTTGACGGTCCTAAGAAAATCCTGAATTTTTTCTTCGACGGTTATTAAAGTAGTCAAACATTAATCCTCTGTTTTTAATATATTATCCTTCCATTCGTTAATAATTGAGTTCAACTTGTTATGCAGAGCTATTTCTTCTACTGCCATATTTTTGATCATATCCCAAGAATTTGTTGAAGTTGCTGCTATAGAGATTATTTTTCTGACTCTACAATTAATTATATCTCGTGATAAAGCGAGAGCCCTCTCGTACAACATTATTTTAGATGTATCTTTTTTGCTTTCTTCGCTCACTTCTTTAAGAAATTTTTTTAAAATGAAGTAAAAATTTTTTTGTAAGCTTGGAATTTGTCTTGAGGTGGGAATTGTTTCTTTCCAATGTATCTTTGTAAGTTTGTTTATATCTAGCAAATCTTGATCTCGAAATTTTGCAAGGCCTGAGTTAACAAGCTCCTCTGCCATCCAATATGCTAGCTCGATTTCTTGTCCACTTTTAAAAGGACCTATGGTTTCTTCATTTAATTTAATTTCAGGAGAATCTTTTATTATAATAACTTTAATTGATTCATTTTCAAATTCGAAATTAATATCGTCTAAATTTGACGTCCAAAATACCTCCTTTGAGGCGCCGAAATTAAAAATAAGTTAATCTCATAATTTCAAGGTCTTTTTAACAAACTCGTATGATATTAATAGGTGTACTCAATATAAACGCGCGCTTATTTTTAATTAAAAACTGAACAAATAATTCATGCTCGGATATTGATAAAAGTTATATTAATTCTTGCGATGCGTTTTAAGTTAGATTTAAAATAAGAGTTGTTATACACAAAATTTTATTATTAACTCTAATTATGAGACCTAAGAAATAATCGATAAGTTAAAATTTTATTAAACAAATTATTTGGTTTAAGAGTAAATTTATTTTAAATAATGCAATTCATTTTCGAATTGTTTTAATAAATAATTTGTTGACGCGCATCAACATAGATAGATGCGTGATTTCCGTGAAAAGAAAATTAATCAAACCTAAATGCCCAAAATGCGGCAATAAAATGCAACCTTATAATGCAGTGTTGCCAGAAGGTTATATTTGCCTTGTATGCGCGTATACAACAAAAATAAACAAATCGACCACTAAATCATTCAATTTTAGAGAAAGATGTTGCCCTGAAGAATAAAATATAAAAACAATTCAAGTTTTTTCAACATACTGTAAATTAAGATCGCATTACGAACTTATTACCGCATTTTAATTTTTACAATTTTTTCAGTTATCGGAATTAATTTTTTTAACTTTAATTCAGAATTGTTCATGAGTTTGTAATGATCCATAGAAACCGTAGCTGTTCTATCATTTACCTCATATAAATAATATCCTTCTTTTCCATCTATCGATACCAATAATTCTTTGTCATTGATTCTTTTTGTACTTATTGCACTTGTTAATTTAAGAGCTTCCAGCGCACTATTCCCCTTAGGCAACTCAACTGAAGTAACATCAGTAAAAACATTAAGCAGATCATAAATTTTTTCGATTTTAACCTTTAAAACATGACTTCTTCCATATTCTTTCCTTGCGACTAGGTCTGCTTTCTCTAATATTTTGACATGTTTTGAGGCAACAGGAACGGATATACCTAACTTTTTAGCCAAAGCTGAGATGTGCATTTCATCTTTTATCAGTATTTTCAACATATCCAAACGAGTTTGGCTGCTTAATGCTCTAAACATTCATTATTCCCTATATGTTACCTATTTGGATAATAAATGTTACCTAACTTATTTATATAATACTTTCAGTTTATTCTAGAAGTGATAATTCAAGTTGAAGAAAAAAATATTCATTATATTGCTCATAGCAATAATTACGATTAATTCTTTTAATTCGATACAAAAGACATCAGCCTATGCTAATTATCCCTTTACAAGAGAGAATGCCATTATTCAGGATGCGATATCATGGCTTAAGGAACAACAAAATTCAGACGGTAGTATAGGAGGTGCTTTTGCATCAAATTGGGTTCTAAGAAATATTGCATATGCAGGAGAAAATCCTAATGAATGGCGTCTGAACTCTACTAGTTCTTCTTTGGTCGAATATGTTAAAAGCCAATCACCTACAGCGCCTTATAATGCAGAAGATGCTTATAATATAGAATCTTTAATATTGAGTTTGATTTCAGCTGGTGAAGATCCTAGGTCATCTATGGGAATGAATTGGGTGGAGATCCTCAAAACAACTCCCATCTATAATAATAATCAAATGGGAAGTGTAGATTTTATTAATGATGATTGCTGGGGAATAATTGCATTAATTGCAGCTGATGAGGATCCATCTAATCAAGTAATTCAAGATTGTATTCGAGTAATAAATGAGACAAAAATTGTCATTGCTTCTAATCAATATGCGTGGGCGTATAATACTGACCCTACGTGGGTGAGCATAGATGATACGTCTATAGCGATAATTGCTTTAGTTTCAGCAGGATTGCCCCAAGACGATAAACTCATTCAATTTGGGCTAAACTGGCTTGATTCACAACAGATTACTTCTAATGGAGGTTTTGGATTCTTCGGATCTATAAGCGCGGATAGTACTGCATTTGCTATTCAAGCGATAATTGCATCTGGTGAAAATCCTAACTCAGGAAGATGGATTGAAGGTACAAACAGCCCAATTGATGCCATGTTTATAGGGGATGTTACCTATAATTTCGAACAAAATGCCTTTGGATATGCATTTAATAATACATTTTATGCTTCGGAATATACAACTGGAAATGCATTATCGGCCTTAATTGGCAAACCGTATCCCTTGTTCAAAGGAGAAAGAATAAATATCAGAATTGAAGGCCCCTCGGAAAGTGTATGGAATGGGGTAATCTTTGTAACCTCATCTTTTCTAAAGGATGAGGATGGAAATAGTATCTCGTCGAATCCAAGTTCTGGTCGCGAGTATTATAAACCAACAGTAATAGGAGCCCTCGATGAAGCTTCAGTTAAGAAGCCTTTTAGCTACACAATTTCAAAATCGTATCTTCCAAATATATATGTGAATGAAATCGATGGCTTCATAGAGACTGGATCAGAAGGATGGAATTTTCGAATTAATGGTGCTTTACCAGGATCCATAGACGCAGGTCAAGCTATAATACAATCAGATCATGAAGAGATTTTATGGTTCTATGGAAATGGATCAGAACTAGTGTTAAAAATAGAAGCCGACAAAACCGAAATTAATGAGGGGGAATCAGTAACAGTTGGAGTTTACTATTACGATCAACAAGGCAATCCTCATCCTGCAGGTCCTTCAACTACAACCAATATTTTCTTAGCTTTAAATGGAGAAAATCATCAATTAAATGAGACTGGATATTTTGTTATAGCAAACTTAGAATTTGGCAATTATGAAATCTATGCAATAGGCGATGGATACATACCAAGTAACAAATTATTAATAAGATCCCAACATATTGGGAATTCATCACAGGATAATGAGAACGATTTTCCGCTTAATCCAAATGATGTTCAGATTATAAATGCGCTACAGTATTTTAACAACGTCCAAGATGTAAATGGGAGTATTGGCGGATTTAGCACCAGTTGTTGGTCGACTGTTGCGATTTCATCTGCCGGATATGATCCACGCGATTGGAAAATTAATGGAAGTTCTGTTGTAAGTTACATTATTAATAACAGAGATAAAATCGATGAGAATAAGATAACCGATATTGCAAAGTTTGTTCTTGCAATGACATCGATAGGTGAAAATCCTAGAAATATTGGAGGAACTGATTATATTTCAATGTTAGAAGAGAAGCATATAAATGGACAATTCGGCGATGAATCAACTTACAACGAAGATTTTTGGGCAATAATCGCATTGATATCTGCCGGAAAAGACCCGAATTCTTCATTAATACAAAGTACTGTGTCCTTCATTAAAAATCATCAAAACAGCGATGGGGGATGGAGTTGGCATAGCAATGAGAGTGACGTCGACGATACAGCTGCAGCCATTATAGCTCTAAGAGCTGTTGGCGAGGATAAAGAATCCTTCAGAATTACTAATGCGATAAATTATTTAAAAAATCAATTGGATTCTAATGGTGGTTTCGAATTTATGGGAGAAGCAAACTCTGCTTCTGATTCATGGGCCATAATGGCATTAGTGTCTGCAAATATCAATCCTACAGATGTTGATTGGATAAAGAATGGATCAAGTCCAGTAGATCATTTACTCAATCTCCAAAACTCCAATGGTTCGTTTAGCTATAAAGCCGGAGAAAATGGCAACGCTTGGTGGACTGCTTATGCAATACCAGCTCTACTAGGAAAACCATATCCAATAATTGGCATCCCAACTTCTAATAAGGCTTATGTGAGAATTGAGGATTTCAACATGACTGTTTGGAGAGGATGGGTGGAGATCCCTGATACATTAACAATTCGATGCTATAATAGCGATAAAGAATACAACATTACAGGAAAAAATGTGTTAGCATTATTAGATAAGGCCTCAGAAATTGGGGGATTTGAATATAAGGTATCAGATCAATGGTATCCAGACATTGGTTTCTATGTCGATTCTATCAATGGTCATTCTTCAGAAGGTGAGTATGGATGGATGTATAGACTCAATTACCATACGGGAGACTCGAGCATGGATAAATATAATGTTAGCTCCCAAGACCATATTTTAATATATTGGGGCACGCAAGGAATAAAACCCCTAAGACTAGAGGTAGATATTGTAGAAGCCAAATCGAATCAAATTTTTACTGCTACTGTAAAATTTTTTGACGATACGAGTAGAGAATGGGTTCCATTAGGAGGAGCAATCATATATGCTAATCCTGAATATATTACAAATTCTGAGGGAAAAGTCACTATCGCTCTTTCAGATATGCAAGTATATGGCATATACGCAGCAAAGTGGGGAACTAATCCAGAAGAACAATTCATCACCAGTGATGTAGTTCAAGTTGGTGTCGGCGTCCCAATTCCAGAATTTTCTTCTTTACTCCCATTATTAGCAAGCTTATTGATCATGCTGTCCCTATTTTTATTCAAAAAAGATTCTTTTAAAGAAAAATTAGGTACAATTCAATGAAAAAAATTCTATTTGCGGCAATTCCGATTATTGTGATAGCCCTTATAAGTGCATATCATTTTTACCCATCAGAGATTCAGAATCAGGAAACAATTAGCGCAACTATCATAATCACAAAGAATTTTGGAAGAGAAGTTATTCAAGAAAATGCATTAACAATTCCTGTTGGCTCTTCTGTTTTAGATGCTCTTGAAAAGGTTGCGGAAGTTGAGAAGAGTTATGGGGGGGGTTTTGTAACATCCATTAATAATATGAAGTCGGATTATCCAGATGAGAAATCTGATTGGTTCTACTATGTCAATGGATTTTTTGCAAATAAGGGAGCATCAAATTATATAATAACAGAGGGGGATTCTATTCGATGGGACTACCACAATTGGGAGTCTCAAAGCCAATCGGCAATCCTTGCCGATTATCCAAAGCATTTTATCAAAGGTTATGCAGGAAAGATATCTCCAACTGTAATTATATATGATGATGAGTTCTTTAACGAGGCAAATAAATTAAAAAAACAATTAAATTCACAATATGGAATAAATGCAACTTACATACAAACAGAAGAAGTATCGATGACGGAAAAAATGAGAGCCAATTTGATCATTTTGGCTACACCAAATAATTCAATTGTCTCAGAATTAAACGAGAATCATCAAAAAATAGGTTTTATTGCTTTCTTTGAAGGAGATTCAATCATTGAAAAAGACCATAAAGGCTCTCCATGTGGGCAATATTCAAATGCATGTATGATCCAGATTACACAAAATATATGGAATCCCAAAGGGAATTTAGCATGCGAAAATGTTATATTAGTGATTTCTGGTACTGATATGGAAATAATTCGGAGTTCTACCGACATTTTGATTCAAGATTCATTGAAGTTCAAAAATTATTTTGGTTTAATTATAACGGAACAGAGCACTTTTGCATTACCCGCATGTCCTACGGATTAATTTTGAGGTCTTAAATTGGAAATCAGACTGAGGAAGTCATTAATAATAATCTTATTCTCATTTTTTATAATTATCCTTCCAGTTTTTCTTGTTTTTTTTGGTATTGAGGTTGCAATAACTGGATGGAGTTTGATCTCTTTATTAGTAATTATAGGTGCAATTGTAGCAATAACTATGGAATTCAGCCATCAAATTCCAAAAACAAAAGAGATTGCTTTGATAATAGTTTTGGGAACAATGATTGCTTCACTAAGAGTGCCTTTTGCCGCATTACCTAATATTCAACCATGTACATTCTTGATTATATGTACTGGAATCATCTATGGTCCAAATATTGGATTTTTAGTAGGCATATTGACTCCTCTTATATCTAATTTTTTTCTAGGTCACGGACCATGGTCTCCTCTACAAATGTATGCTTGGGGACTAATAGGTTCTATTGCTGGAATGATAAAATTTAATCCAAAGATTAACCGTTGGAAATTAGGGCTTTTGGGCATATTATCTGGATATCTTTATGGCTTAATTATGAATGTATGGTTTTGGTATACATTTCTATACCCGCTTTCTATATACACATTTATAATTGCTGAAATGCAAGGAATATTTTTTGATACGCTACACGCCATAGGAAATTTTTCCTTTCTTACAATTCTTGGAGTGAGAACATTGGGAGTCTTCAATGACCTCAAGAATAGATTTGGATTCAAATCAAGGCTTTAACAAATCTTTTTAAGATAAATTTGCAAAATTTTTAAAAATTATTGTTAACCAATTTTATTGCTTTCTTTTTATAGGAGTTGCGAGGATGACAACCCATAATCATTATTATTGGTAGTTAAAAAATGCACATTATACTTGATAAAAAAGAATTGGCGCCAAATGTAAAGATGTTTAAAGTTAGTGCACCTTTGATAGCAAAGAAGAGTAAAACAGGTCAATTTATTGTTATTAGAATTGACGAAAAAGGAGAAAGAATACCACTTACTATCGTTGAAAAAGATGATAAAATTGGCTCTTTAACAATAATATTTCAAGAAGTTGGGAAGACTACAAAAGAGCTGGGTAAGCTCAAAAAGGGTGATCATATCCTAGATTTAGTAGGACCTTTAGGAAAGCCCTCCAAGATTAGAAAAGTCGGTACCGTCGTAATTATTGGAGGAGGAATTGGAATAGGTGAAGCATATCCTGAAGCAAAAGCACACAAAGATGTCGGAAATAGGGTGATTAACATAATTGGAGCAAGAAGTAAGGAATTCTTAATACTAGAAAATAAAATGGCAAGCATTAGTGATGAGATATATATAACAACTGATGATGGATCCAAAGGTCATCACGGATTTGTAACAGACATATTAGAAGAGTTGATTAATAAAAAAATTAAAATTGACTTAGTATTTGCAGTAGGTCCAACTATAATGATGAAGGCAGTTTCAGAAATTACAGAACCTCATCGAATTAAAACTCTTGTTAGTTTAAACCCGATAATGGTTGATGCGACCGGAATGTGCGGCGGTTGCAGAGTAAATGTTGGAGGAGAGAACAAATTTGCTTGTGTTGATGGCCCTATTTTTGATGGCCATAAAGTTGATTTTGACTCATTAATCAAGAGATTAAATACTTACATAGCGGAAGAAAAAATTTCATGCAAAATGCACTAAAAGAGTAATACTGAAGAGATTTTTAATGACTGATTTGAAACATAAAGATCTTTCAAAAAGACCAAGTATGAATAAGCAGCCACCAGTTAAGCGAGTTAGAAATTTTAATGAGGTTGCTTTGGGATTAACCCAGGAACAGGCTGTTAAAGAGGCGGAAAGATGCCTACAATGCAAAGATCCTAAATGCATAAAAGGATGCCCAGTCGAAATCAACATACCACTATTTATTAAATTCATTAAGGAAAGAAAATTTAATCAAGCTATAGAAGTTATTAAAGAGAGAGATAATATTCCCGCTATTACAGGAAGAGTGTGCCCTCAAGAAACACAATGTGAGATTGTCTGCATCCTTGAAAAGTTAGGCGAACCAATAGCCATAGGTGCTCTGGAAAGATATGTATCAGACTATGAGTTAAAACCAAAATTTCAAAAGATTTCAAAGCTAAAAAAGAAGGAAATTGGGAAAAAAATCGCAGTCATTGGTTCTGGTCCTGCTGGACTTACTGCAGCAGGAGATCTTTCAAAGCTTGGATATAAGGTAACGATTTTTGAAGCTCTGCACGAACCTGGTGGGGTCCTAACTTACGGGATACCAGAGTTTAGAATGCCAAAGGAGATTGTCAGATCCGAGGTCGAATATATAAAGAGATTGGGTGTTGAGATAAAAACAAACATGATCATCGGAAAGATATTAACTATAAAAGATCTCTTCAACTTAGGATATGATGCGATTTTTATCGGTTCTGGAGCAGGTTCCCCACATTTTCTTGGGATAAATGGTGAAAATTTGATAGGGGTATACTCTGCGAATGAATTTCTTACACGGGTTAATCTTATGAAAGCCTATTTATTTCCAAAATATCATACTCCAATCAAAATTGGGAAGAAGACTATTGTCATTGGAGGGGGGAATGTTGCAATGGATGCTGCTAGAACATCTCTGAGACTGGGCTCGGATGTATTTGTAATTTATAGGAGAACAGAGAAGGAGATGCCAGCCAGAACTGAAGAGATTTATAATGCAAAGGAGGAAGGGGTCAAACTTAGGATCCTAACAAGTCCCGTTAAAATTTTCGGGGACGAAAAAGGAAGAGTAAAATCATTAGAATGTATTAAAATGAAGCTTGGGCAACCTGATGAAACTGGAAGAAAAAGACCAATAGAAATACCTGGTTCAAATTTTTCAATGGATTGCGATACTGTGATCATAGCAATAGGACAGGCTCCCAATCCTTTAATTTCTAATTCAACTAAAGGATTGAAAACAGATGATAAAGGATATTTAATTGTTGATAAAAATGGAAGGACTTCGATAAAAGGCGTGTGGGCAGCTGGAGATATTGTGCCGGATTCGGGAACTGTGATTGAAGCTATGGGACGAGCGAGAAAAGCCGTAATAGATATCAACAAGTATTTGCGCGCGCACTAAAAACCCAGACTCATACATGGAAAATATTGACTCAGAAAAAAGAAATTATATAGGATTAGCGATGGACATACGATTTATGGTTTATACTAATTTGGTTGGTATTAAAGAAAAAGGAAGAAAGAGAGAATTAGGCTCTGCGCTTCTTTACTATCACAAAGATTGAAGATATTGCTCTGATAAGTCCAACTAAAGCAATAGCGCGCGCGCTAGCTTCAAAAAGTCTTTTTTTTAGCAAGGATAACATAAGTAATCCCAAAATCCGTTTCATAATATTTCGCTTGGAAATTTACTAAATATCCCATTAATTTCATTGGGCAAAACCTCATCAGAAATTTCTCAATACCACGTTCTATACCACTATCAATAGTTCTTTCATACTTTCTTTTTCTTCTTTGCTTCTGTAGACGATAGTAATTCGCTAGACTTCTAATGGGTGTGAGACAATTACTGATGGGATAACCACAAGAATAAATAGTCTTTATATCTAAGTTTACTTTTTCTGTCAAACATTTTAAATCACTACGTTCATAGCGCCTATAATGACCGGCCCACTCATCAGTCGAACTCCATATCGATTTATGGGCTGGAACTGATAATATTAAATATCCTGTATCTTTTAGCCATTGATCGATCCAGGTATGAAGTGTGGT
>Ga0111204_116_pt1 | contig 27635 bp, 24 predicted proteins | sample DeeMarSWOR136_30_FD_80378 | JGI IMG/M metagenome (GOLD analysis project Ga0111204, IMG submission 80378) | Crenarchaeota group archaeon SMTZ-80
AATTGCTATTGCAATATCGGTAATTATGTGAAACAATGTGTTTGTTGCAAAAATGGTCTTTTTGGGTGCAAATCTATCTGCGTCTACTAGAACTTTTTTCTTCAATTCAAGATCTTCAGGAAAAGTCTCAATTATTATGTCTGAGTCTTTAACCACTTTTTCAATTTCACAAGTTCCAGTAATTCTAGAAAAAACTGACTTAACCTTTTCTTTTTTATTCCCATGCTCTCTGTAAATATCGCAAAGTGACTCTTTTATGAGGCCTAGCCCTTTCTTTAATAAGTTGGAATTTAAATCGTATATTTTTACTATAAAACCATTTTCAGCACATATTTGGGCAATACCACTGCCACTTGCTCTACATCCTAGGATACATATTTTTCTAATTTTTTTTAAACTCATAGCCTTTCACTAAATTAAGAAAAAAATTTTAAATTTGAATCACTAAATGATGACCTTATGGCGTTATCTTCTAGAATTTTATATGTTAATTGGAAAAAATCGGTTTAAAATATTAGTAAAGTCAAATGTTGACTTCTATTCCCTTTCCTTTTAAGAACTCCTTGACTTCTTTAATTGAAATCTTTCTATAGTGAAAGATTGAAGCCGCAAGAAGGGTCTTTGCGCCACCTTCAATCACACCGTTATATAGATGCTCTAACGTACCAGCGCCGCCTGAAGCAATAACTGGAATATTAATTGCATCAACAATATTTCTAGTAAATTGAATATCATAACCCGATAAAGTTCCATCTCCATCCATGCTTGTAGCTAAAATTTCACCTGCGCCAAATTTTTCACATTTTTTGGCCCATTCTATAGCATCAATCTTAGTGCTCTCTTTGCCACCCATTATAACTACTTCAAATCCGGAAGGCATTTCAAAATTTCTTTTTCCATCAATAGCGACTACTATTCCTTCTCTTCCAAAATTTCTTGAAGCATCTCTTATCAGTTTAGGATCTTTTACAGCAGCTGTATTGATGGATATTTTGCTAACACCCAATTTGAAAAGCTCTTCCATATTTTCTATACTAGATATCCCCCCTCCAACCGTGAGAGGAATTGAGATCACTTTTAGAACATCTTTTGCCCATTTGAGTCTAGTCTTTCGACCTTCGACAGAAGCCGCAATATCAAGCATCGCAAGTTCATCTGCTCCCTCTTCATTGTAAAATTTTGCATTCGCAATAGGATCTCCAGCATCACGAATATTTTCAAAATGAGTTCCTTTTACGACTCGCCCATTTTTCATATCAAGACAAGGCATTATTTTAATAGCTGTCAATACTTTAAGCACCACTTATACTCTATTGATGGTAAAAACATTTTAATTATTACAATTTTTTTTATTATCTTTCAAAAATATTAGAAATCCCGAAATATTACTCTGAAATAGTAAAAAAAGTTGTAAGTAAAGAATTCATTTATCAATTAATATATAAACTATTTCTGAGTATAGTCTACAAAATGTTTGATAAGGATCCATGTTTTAAGAAAAATATATGACTTATTTTACTATGTTTTAAAAAATTCTAAGTTTGTTATTTAAGTGATATGTATTGTCAAAGGAAAAAAAGAAAATCGAATATATCGAGGATTTGGATGAAATAGGTCCCTCAACAGCAAAAAAATTAGGGGAATTAGGTTTTAATACTTTAGAATCCTTAGCAACAGCTACTGTTAAAGAGTTATTATCAGCAGGTATCAGCGAAAAGCAAGCATCAAAAATAATTTCCAAAGTTAGGGATTCTATTACGGTTGAATTCACAAGCGCAAACGAATTGATGAGAATAAAAAAAAATGTTTTACGGCTTACGTCCGGAAGTAAAATGTTGGATGAATTACTTGGTGGCGGATTAGAAACACAAACAATTACTGAATTCTATGGCCCTTTTGGAGTAGGAAAATCGGTTCTTTGTCATCAACTTTCTGTAAATTCTCAAAGACCAATTGAAGAAGGTGGACTTTGTGGCGGTGCTCTATATATTGATACCGAACAAACTTTCAGACCAGAATGGATAATTAGGATGGCAAAAAATTTTGGTATGGATCCCGAAAAAACAGCAAAAAAAATAATTTATTGTGAAGCTTATAATAGTGACCATCAAATTTTACTTCTGGAAAAATGTGACGAAGTAATAAAAAAGAATGATATCAAATTGATAATTATAGATTCTTTGACCGCTCATTTTAGAAGTGAATACATAGGAAGGGAAATGCTAGCTGAAAGACAACAGAAGCTAAACAAACACATGCATCGACTTGCTAGATTAGCAAGAGCTTTTGATACTGTGGCAGTAGTTACTAACCAAGTATTAGCAAAACCCGATCAATTTTTCACTTTTGCAATAGAAGCTGTAGGAGGTCATATTGTAGCTCATACTAGTCATACAAGAGTTTTTATCAGAAGGACTGCTAGAGGACCAGTCAGGATTGCAAGATTAATCTCCAGTCCTTATCTTCCTGAGGAAGAAAGATTATTTAGGATTACTGAGAACGGTATAAAGGATACAGAGAATGGAAGCGATTGAATAACCTTCAAAGAAGGTATAATTATGAACGATAATTTTTTAAAATTTTTTGAATCCCTTGTTCAAGGGAGATTGAAAGAAAGTGAAAAAAATTTTGAAAGAATAATTATTGGTGAAGGAATGGATTCGGAAAAAAAAAGGGGATACATAAAAGCTTTGGAAGGTTTGCTTCTTACACTAAAATCAAGTGATGACAAGTATCTTTATTTCGCAAAAGAATCTTTTGATGACGATACTTTACACAAATTGGAAAAAGAATTTACAGATCACATTAATGATCCTTTACGTTCAGAATATGATAGGGGATACTTTTCAGCATTAGTGGATTATATTAAAATTCTAAAAAAAAGACCACTAAAAGAAAAGGTGAAAGACAGTGATTAGCTATTTTCTAAAGTATAAAGAAATATCCATAAGGCTGCCCAAACGAATATGTAAGTTCCCGCGCCCAGAGTTACTAACTTATGTTTTCCTTTTAATTCTGCTTCTCCATATTTGAAGAAGTTCTTAAAGACAATATAAGAGATCATGTATATGATGATGGCCATAAATATACCATCAGAACCCCTCAGATTGAGTATGAAGCATGTCATTGCAGCGAGGATACCTAAAGAGAATCTTGTCCAGTAAATTCTTGTAGAGGGACTTATGTCCGAGGGATTTGAAATGAAAGATTTTTTATTAAATTTTGACATTGCCGCCATAACCTTTGAACTAAAGAAAAAAGTAATTGACAAATATATAGATACCGTTTATCATTTAAATGCCAATACCATAATGCTAAGGATAAAACCAGGCCCAATATTTATGATTTTTGAAGCAGGTAGAAGGGCCCATATTACAAATTACAAATTTAAGACTCCCACGAAGCCAATTGATTTTGCCATGGCCTTAAGAAAGTATCTATCAAGGGGAAAAATAATTGACATAAACCAACCTCAATTTGAAAGGGTTGTAGAGTTTTTAATTTCTTCCAAAGATAGAAACTACCGATTAATAGTCGAGATTTTTAAAAGAGGGAATATGATACTGATCGATCAGGAAGGAATTATTATTGCAGCGCTTCGTACTGCTGTAATGAAAGATAGAAAAATTATAGTCAGAAAAAAATATTTACCTGCTCCAAGTGAAAAAATCAGTCTGACAAAAGTAAATCATAATGATTTGATTGAATTAAAAGAGAACGGAAAAATAAATTTAGAAAAAGCCATTACAAATTTACTGGCCATAGATCGCATTTATACAAAAGAATTATTATTCCAAGCAGAACTTGATGGAACCATAACATCAAATAAATTATCTGAAGAACAGATTGAAACTATTTACAAAATTATAAAAGAACTAAGAAATAAAATTTCAGAAGGACCAGAAAATCCTGCGATAGTACTAAATGAAGCTGGAGAACAAATTGATGTAATTCCAAATCAACTTACAATTTATGAAAAATTTAAAAAAAAGCAATTTGATTCTTTCAATGAAGCTGTAGACGAATATTTCTCATCAATCCTATCTAACAAAGAACAGGTGGATAAAGAAGATGAATTATCAAAAAAAGCTGAAAAACTCAATCGCATACAAGAAAATCAAATTGTACAGTCAGAATCTTTTAAGAAGGCAATTGAGATAAATCGGAAGAAAGGGGAAATAATATATTTACACCTAAATGAGATTGAGCATCTTTCACAACTGATTAATTCAAAGAAAAAAGACGGTCATAATTGGAAAGATATTGAGCACATGATAAAAGAAAATGCAATAAAGGGTACGAAACCAGAAATTTATTTCCAGAAGATAATGCCTGATAAATTAGGATACTCTGTAAAAATTGACGATGTAGACATTCTAATTGGTTTAAAAAATAAGCCCCAACATTGGGCTTCTCAATTTTATAAAAAAGCAAAAAAAATCGAAGAGAAACTTCCAGGATTGGAATCATCAATAAAATCCGTTAAAATAAAAATAAAAAATTTAGAAGAGGAAAAAACTCAAACTCTTAAAGAAATCCCACAATTGATCAAACGAAGAGAAAAAGAATGGTTTGAAAAATTCCGTTGGTTTGAATCATCGAAAGGTTTTCTTGTTCTTTGTGGACGCGATGCCTCCAATAATGAGGTGCTTATAAAACGATATACAAATGATGAGGATATCGTTTTACACGCTGAAGTTCATGGTGCGCCATTCACTATAATTAAAACTGGAGGAAAAGATCTGAATGATGATACAGTAGAGGAAGCTGCGACTTTTGGAGCATGCTATAGCAAAGCATGGGCACAAGGATTTACGTCTATCGATTTGTATTGGATTAAGCCAAACCAAATAAGTAAACAACCACCTTCAGGTCAATATCTATCAAAGGGCATGTTTATGATAAGAGGCACAAGAAATTATGTCACGGGCATTGCTTTGAGACTTGCTATTGGAGCGATAATAAAGGACGATCAAATATTGGTGGTAGCAGGACCCCCCTCAGCCATAAAAAAAAGAGCAAGTGGTTATGTGGAAATTATCCCTGGAAAAACACCAAGTGGAAAATTAGCTAAACTGATTAAAAAAATTTTGATTTCAAAAGTCTCTAAGGAATACAAGACAATAACGAAAACAATAGAATTGAATGAAATTCAGGTATTAATTCCTTCAGGAAAAGCAGATCTTGATTATACCAGTTGAGAACAACTATACCCAATCTTAACATACTTTCGAAAGTATATATGCAATTAAGAAAATTCTTTAAACTAATAATAGATTAGATTGTGAATAATTCTCAATTAATTAATAATGAATTGAAAATGCTTTCTAACGATAAAAATATAATCGGAGCAAAATTGGTAATAGGAAATGAGCTGATTGAGGCTGGAATCTCAATAATTGATGGAAAGATACATAAAATTGCTAAAAAAAACAACCTTCCAAAAACTGATACAGTAATTAATGCAAAGGGCCTCATAATCATTCCTGGTCTTATAGACGTGCATGTTCATTTAAGAGATATGCAGCTTTCTTATAAAGAGGATTTCTTCACAGGTACTTGTGCATCCGCATCTGGGGGTTTTACTACAATTCTGGATATGCCAAATACTATACCTCCGACTATAACATGTGAAAATCTTAAAAGAAAGATAAATAGCGCAAAGAAAAAAACCATCGTCAATCTAGGCTTTCATGCGATGTTAACCGATAAAATTTTCGAGTTATCTGGAATGGCTCGAATGGGGGCATTTTCATTTAAATTATATCTAAATGGGGATCAAAATAGTTTTGAAATTAATGACGACAAGCTTTTATATGAATTGATGCAAGAATGCGAAAAAATGAAAGTACCATTGACTATTCATGCTGAAACCCCATTTAGAGAAAAAAGATCGCTGAATGGATCATTAGAAGATTTAGCTGATTTGCACAATAAAGAATTAGAAATAAACGCTGTAAAAAGGATCATAACTCTGGCTAAAAAGAGCAAGGTTCAAATTCATATATGCCATGTTAGCACTTTTGAAGCACTTGCTTTAATTGAAAAGGCAAAAAAAGATGGGTCAAATATTTCATGTGAGGCAACTCCCCATCATCTTCTACTTAGTAACGAGTCTTTTAATGAGTTAGGTTCATTAGTCCTAACTGACCCTCCAATTAGGGATAGAGTAAACGCAAAAGAGCTTTGGAATGCAATGATCAATGGAAAAATTGATATAGTTGCAAGTGACCATGCACCCCATACATTAAAGGAGAAATTATCCTCAAATATTTGTGATATTCCTTCAGGAATTCCTGGTCTTGAGACTACTGTTCCGCTTTTGCTTACAAAAGTAAATTCGGGAAGACTTACATTAAGTAGACTGGTTGAGGTTTTAGCTGAAAAACCGTCAAAAATATTTCAGATGAGTAATAAAGGACGCCTTAAAGAGGGCATGGATGCCGATTTGACCTTAATCGATCTTAAAGCTGAAAATGTCATAAATTCAAAAAATCTTTACACAAAATCAGAGTATTCTCCCTTTGAAGGTTTTAAATGCAAAGGAAAAGTATCGAAAGTAATTCTGGCAGGAGAGGTCATAGTTGACTCAGGAGAAGTTATCGCTAATTCGGGAAGCGGCGAGATCATTAGAAGAGGATAATCAATGAAATTTATTACCGATAGTATGTTAGGACACTTGACTAGATGGTTAAGGTTAATAGGTCACGATGTGCGCTACCTCAAGAATTGTGATGATTTGGAATTGATTGAAGAAGCTAAGAAGGAAAATAGGACTCTGCTTACAAGCGATCTCGATTTATACAAGCGAACAAAGAAGGAGGGCATTGGATCATTATTTATAGAAGAAAAAGAAACGGCCAAGATGTTAGCAAAAGTAGTGGCTAGATATAATCTTAGTCTTGATGTGAATCCAGCCAAATCAAGATGTCCAAAGTGTGGTGAATCTCTTGATCCTATATCGAAAGAAAGAATAAAGAATAAGATCCCTCCTTCTACTCTCAAATTTCATGATCATTTTTGGATTTGTTTAAATGAAAAATGTCGCAAGATATACTGGTATGGAAGCCATTGGAAAAAAATAAACAAAGTTCTTAATAGAGCAAAAGAAATCGAAATTGGGTTAGAGGCTAATGCCTAGATCAAAATTTACAATTCGAGATGGTACGTTGCTAGTGAATTTAGCACGAAAAACTATAGAAAAATTCTTAGAAGGAAGAACTAGAATCAAACCTCCTAATAACATTTCAGAATTATTGAAAGAAAAATTTGGGGTATTTGTAACTCTAAATAAAAATGGAGGATCAAAGGAATTAAGGGGATGCATAGGATATCCTTATCCTACAGACCCTTTGATAGAAGCAATAATTAATTCTGCAATAGAAGCGGCTACAAGAGATCCTAGATTTCCCCCCACTAAATTAGATGAGCTCAATAAAATAGTAATTGAAATCAGCATTCTTACTAATCCAGAATTAATAAAAGTAAAAGATCCAACTGAATATTTAAAAGAAATCTCAATTGGATCAGACGGTTTAATTGTAGAGAAAAACCTCAATAAAGGACTTTTATTGCCTCAAGTTCCAATAGAATGGAACTGGAACGTAGAGGAATTCTTGTCCAACTGTTCTATGAAAGCTGGATTGCCTCCAGATTCTTGGGTTCTAGAAGGAACTAAGGTGTATAAATTCCAAGCAATAATATTTGAGGAAGAAGATCCAGGCGGCAAGGTTCGTTTAAGAACCCTTCGGTGAATATATTGAAAGTATACATTGCTCCTTGCGGCATTGGACTTGGTCATGTTACAAGATCTGCAACTATAGCAACGAACTTGAATAAGAGAGGAGTGGATACTGTATTCTCGACCTATTCAGATGGAATTAATTACGTTAAAAAGATGGGTTTCAAGTTAAAAAGAGGACTCCCTATAAGTTTTAAAGTAAGGAATGATGGGACGGTAGACTTTATTCAAACAGCAACGAGAAGTGGCTTTTCAATTGGATTACATAAATTCTTAAAACAAGTGGTGAGGGAAATCCAGAATATAAAAAGTTATAATCCAGATCTTGTTTTTTCAGATACTAGACTGTCCACAATCATTGCTGCAAAATTATTAGGAAAACCAACAATTTTAATGCTTAATCAATTCATGATTGAGATGATGAAAGATTCAGGAAATGATCAAAAAATTTCGGAAAAAATATTTTTCCTAATAGCTAATTTCTTTTGGAAATTTGTAAAAAATCTTATAGCTTGGATATGGACATGGAGTGATTGGATACTTGTTCCAGATTATCCTCAACCATATACAATATCAATGAGAAATTTATTCATACCACACAGACATAGAAAGAAAATCAAGCTGATAGGTTCTATACTTTCAACAAAAATTAAGGATCTACCAGATAAATCTACTTTAAGAGTTGAGTTTGATTTAGATCTGAAAAAGCCAGTAGCATATGCGGCTATAAGCGGTCCGAGAGTTGAAAGACTCTATCTTATTGAAAAACTTTCTGAGATCTTACGCTCTCTCACTATATATTATCAAGTAATCATCTCAAAAGGGGACCCAAGCTCAAATCGTTCACCTGTTATAAAATACAATCTACATATTTATGATTGGATTGATGATCTAACACAGTTTAAGTTAATAAAAACCTCTGATGTTATTATTAGTAGAGCTGGGCACGGAATAATAACAAAAGTCTTAGCATATGGAAAACCATTAATTTTAATTCCAATTCCAAATCAAACTGAACAATACGGAAACGCAAGGAGAGCAGAAAATCTTGGGGCAGCAAAGATCATTGATCAAATTATTTTAAGTAAAGAAACGCTTCAAAATTCTATTGATGAAATACTCTATCAAGAAAAATATAAAAAAAATTCCAATAAAATAAGTAAAATGTCCCAAACGATTGATGGTGTAGAGATGGCAACAGATCTAATAATTCATATGGCACATGTGAAAGATTATAATAGGTTTTCTGATTTACCTGCGAGCTACAATTGATGCTTTCAATTTTTTTCGGATTTCAATTCATGATATATAACTAACGCTTCCCCTAATGGAATATTCAAATCAATTGATATTTCTTCAGGTTTTTTATTTGGATACCTTTGCAATAATACGTTCTTAATGTATCTCTTATGATATGGATACATAGTAAGCGCATATACAGTTTCAATCAATATAGGCCAAAGATTATTCTTTTCGTAGGAGTCATAATTTTCAACCATTTCAAATCACTTTTTGGATAAATAATAGTTCTTTATTTTTTTGATTATTATTCAATAATACAAAATGTTATTCAGTATTGAGAAATGAAAATAAGATAATTCAAAATGAAAATTATTAGTACATTAAAGAGAAAAGCTTTAAGCTAATTAAATTTTTGAATTCTATTTCAATTTATGTTTTCTAAATTGCGAAATTAGCGCGCGCCATAAATAATTTGAATGGATATTCAAAGTACACTAATTTCTAAACAGCTTATGAATCTTAGATATATCACCTATTTACTCATTTTATTATAAATTTATATAACATTGTTAAAATTATATTATTCGCGAAAATAATGAGGGATATTTTATGAAGAAACTAGCAATAATCATATCATCGATTTTGATTATCTCATTGATTATAGGTATAGTTCCTTGCAATGCAACAACTGTGGTATATTATGGATACGATCCAGATGGCAAATATATACCTTTTTCAGAACCCTATCCAGATTATTGGTCTTATAAAGAGCGTAGTCGCACCATTCAGGTAAAGACTGCCACAATTACAATATCGATTGAGGGTCTACCGTCAGAACTTTCTACAAATCTTATTGTTGATGGTTCTTCTATGGCTCTAATAAATGGTGAAGGCGTCGCGAAATTTCAAATAAAGGGAGATGAAGTACTCTCTTTTAAAGTAGATTCATATGTTACTGGTAAAACCGGAGAAAGATACTATTGCAAGAGTAATACTTGGGCAAGTGAAAAAGGGAGGGAAGTAGAAGTAGAGGAATATCGAAGAACCTATACGTACATGCCCTATTATTATTATGAACCTAATAATAGCTATCCGCATTATTACTATCAATATTATCCTTACTACTATAGGGACACGACAACTGTTATTGAACCATTCGATCAAACCCACTCACTCAGATATGAGGCTCAATATGAATTAGCAGTTCAAAATGAATTCGGGGCTTCTGTCTCACAATCTGGTTGGTATGCTGAAGATTCAACAATTAATTTAAACACAAAATCAATTATTGAAATCTCTCCGAATACTCGATACAAATTTAATGCGTGGACAATTAATGGAGAAGATGTAAATGCTGAACAGATTGAAATAAAAATGAATAAGCCATATTCCGTTTCATCAAAATATAACAAACAATACTATTTAGAGATAAAAGCCGACTATGGCAGTCCATCAGGTGAAAATTGGTATAATGAAGGGACTAGCGCGCGGATACAAATTGAAAAAACATTGCCTATCGGAGGTTTCTTAGGTACATTAGGTGCAAAAAGAATCTTTGAAAATTGGAGCGGAGATTTTTCCTCAGAAAGTAATGCTGTAGACGTAACTATGAATTCTCCGAAATTAGTTAATGCGAATTGGAGCATTGATTACACATGGCCGATTGTAGCCATTCTGCTAATAATAGCAGCAATAATAATAGCGCTTATCTTAATAGCGATATTCTTTGGAAAATCTATTAAGCAAGCTATTACAAAATCCAAAGTAGAAAAGATTGAAATGACTCCATTAGAAATTCTTAAAGCAAGATACGCAAACGGAGAGATTACCCGGAAAGAATATATGCAGATGAAAAACGACATAAGAGAATGATTAATTTTTGAATACGAGATCAAATAATGGGCTTGTAAAAAAATTAAGAATCAATTACCCACTCTTATTTCCAAAGATTGGAATGATAATGAATCACGTTGAATTCACAGAGCTTATAAAATAATCCACTAGACTATCTAGAACACTCATTTTTTAGTATTTTTTATTCCCACATTCAAAATATAGAATTAATTATAAAAAAAATCATTATTTTATCAATACTATTTTTAATTCTAATCTTAATTGGTAGACATGATTTAGATTAGGACGAAAAAGAACTTGAAATATTCACTTATTTCTGATACTTACGAAAAGATAGAAGCTACTTCAAAAAGACTAGAAATGACAGATCACCTAGTAGATCTTTTTAATAAGACTCCGAACGAACTGATAGACAAAGTAATCTATCTAACTCAGGGAAAGCTCTATCCAGATTACAAGGGGGTAGAGTTGGGGTTGGCAGAGAAACTAACTCTAAAAGCAATAAATATTGGATCAGGAAGATCCAGTAATGAAGTCCAAAGAATATACAAAGAAACTGGTGATCTAGGTAAAACAGCTGAGAGAATACTTTCAAAAAAAACACAACTCTCTTTACTAAAAGAATCTTTGACAGTCGAGAAAGTCTACCATACTTTTGATAAAATTGCTCATTCTACAGGAGCAGGGGCCATAGAAACCAAAGTAAGATTGTTAGTTAGTCTATTTAATAATGCTATACCTAGTGAAGCTAAGTATATTGCAAGAATGGCTGTAGGAAAACTTAGACTTGGAATAGCTGATATGACAATATTAGATGCGTTGACTATCGCTTATGTTGGAGAGAAAGATACAAAAAAAGATCTTGAAAGAGGGTATGATATCACTTCTGATTTAGGTTACTTGGCTAGGACAGTTGCATTTGATGGAATTAAAGGAGTAAATAATATAAAAGTAACTGTTGGAAGACCAATTAGACCTATGCTTGCTGAGAGATTATCTGATCCTAAAGAAATTCTCGATAAATTGGGAGGAGAAGGATCGGTAGAGTATAAATATGACGGGCTTAGGATTCAAGCTCACATAGATACAAATAAAGTTAATCTTTTCTCTAGAAGACTAGAGAACATTACAGACCAATTTCCCGATATCGTAGATTCATTAAAAAATAGTATAAAAGTTAAAGCAATAGTCGAAGGTGAATGCGTAGCTGTAAATCCTAATACAGGAGAGGCACTCCCTTTCCAAATGATCTCTCAAAGGAGAGGAAGAAAATATGAGATTAAAAGAGTGGTAGAGGAAATTCCTGTAATGCTTTTCCTATTCGATTTACTCTTTTTTAGCAGAAATGATTGTACTTTAAGCCCATATTTAAAAAGAAGAAAGAAGCTCAAAGAGATTGTAAAAGAAAATGAACGAATAAAAATATCTTGGCAGCACATCACAAAAAAACCCGATGAGATCGACAAATTCATGGACAAAGCCACTTCTGATGGTTGTGAAGGGCTTATGATAAAGTCCGTAGATTCAGACTCAATTTATAAGGCAGGGGCAAGAGGATGGGCATGGATAAAATATAAGCGAGGATATAAAGCAGAAATGGCTGATACTGTTGATTTAGTCGTAGTAGGAGCCTTTTATGGACGCGGAAAGAGAGCAGGTCAATATGGTGCATTCTTATTGGCTGCCTACGATAATGAAGAAGATATTTTTAAAACAGTTTGCAAATGCGGTACAGGATTCACTGACGAAGATTTGAAAGATTTGCTTAAAAAATTGAATCCATATTTGATCGGTCATAAGCATCCTCGTGTAGATTCAAAACTAGATCCCGATGTTTGGCTCAATCCTTCTCTTGTTTTGGAAGTTATGGGTGACGAAATTACCTTAAGTCCCATTCATACAGCTTGTATGAGTACAATCAGAGCAGAAAGTGGACTGGCAATTCGTTTCCCTAGATTCACTGGAAATTACAGAACAGATAAATCTGCTGAAGATGCTACTTCTACAAAAGAAATCCTAGAAATGTACAGAAAACAATTGAAAAAACTATCTTAATAAATATTTGAAAGAATTCGGAGCAATAGAACTTATTGAAAGCAAAAATACTTCCACTGTCCGAATATCATTAAGAAGAAAAGTCTAACAGATAATGGAAGGCTAGCTGCTATTATTAAAATGACCCACAATGCTCGAAATCTTAATTTCATTGTATCTCGTTTGCTTATTTATACAAATATCTTATAACTACAATAATTATATTGTGTGGATATCTTAGTGAGCACACATAGTGGTAGTAAGGGGCACTAGTTTTATTTGGATGATTATCTCAAAATGAGCATTGTAAAAATGATAGTTCAAGGAAATATTGGAGAAGCTTTAGTAAAGTTAAGTGAAAAGTTTAAGGTTGAACAGCCTAAGATTAGAGTAGGGACTGTAAAAGGTCATAGAAAAGCATACGCGGTATTTCACCAATCTGATAAGACTATTTATGTTTCAAATCGAGAATTTTTGCATAACCCCATGATAGTTCTCCATGAATATTATCATTATCTTCAGACAGAACTTTATGGAAAGAAGGGAAATGAAAAAAGTGCTAATAAATTCGCCAAAGACTTTATCATCTAATATTTGATTTTGTTCTCTTCTTAATTTATGCCATGAATTTTAATTATGTGTGTGGGAATCTTGGTGCGCACAAACACGAAAAAAAACGAAAATTAACTTCTATGGGTCATTTCTTATAGAGACATCCAAGTAGCGAGCGCACTTTTTTTAACATTCACTTTTCATCTCCTGACTTCTCATGGTAGTGGTGGAGGAAGGCCTTGGAGTTGGAATATACCATTGACGGTTAATCGTACACCGATGTATGCATAGAGAATGGCGAGCAGCACCTTAAATTTCTGGGGGGGCGTTCTCTGGGAGAGGTAAGGGCCTACTTGAGCCATGATTATGCTGGGTATGCCGATTAACAAGAAGGCTATTAGGCTGAACCAGCCGAACGTATAAAGGGGATAAGCGGCTGTGTGATGTATCTGATCTATGTGGCCTAGGCACGCGAAGGATGCAGATCCGATCGATGAACCGATAACCATGGTGGCAAGTGATAGGGGAATCGCTAAATGGATCGGAATATTTAATATCCTGTTCAAAATTGGGACGTATATTGATCCACCACCAATACCTATGAAGTGTGCTAACATCCCTGAGAATAAACCCCCAAAAGCGTATTTCGATACTCTAGGTGCTTTGAGATCCTTTATTTGAATCGGCTTCGCCACTATGAATCGGTAAGTGATCAGCAAGCATAGAAGACCATAGGCCGTTTTAAGAAGTATGCCGGCAAATGTCCTGAATGAGGTAAACAATATGAAGGTGAATATTGCTCCGATGAAACTTCCTAGACCCACTGGGAGACCGAAACTTAGATAATGTTTCACGGGAAACGAAAGACCTTTCTTACCTAATTCGTTTCTATGTCTTAGTACACCGCTCAACGCTACTGGCACGACGACTGCCATACTGGTTCCGAAGGCGATCAAGGGGGCGAGGCTAGGGGATACTCCATAAGTTGATTCAAGAAAATAGATGATTACCGGGACCATGATGAAGCATGCCCCAACCCCAAAGTATGAGCTTATTAATCCAACCAATGAACCTGCTAAGATCATGAAAATTATAATGTTGGATAAAGCAAATATTTCATCTCACCTGTAATAACATAATATTTATAATATTAACAATAGCGTGCCAGTTTGGTTCAAAATTAATATTTTAATAAAATAAATTCTTCTCTTTATGGATTAGGCATATATAGGGGATTTTAACAAAAATATGTTTAATGTGCATTAAATGTTTTTTTCTAAATAATTAATGTTTCAAATTATGATGTTCGCACCAAGGTATTGGGGATATATGGTAGGATAGGGTTTCCGATGACCACGTGGATCCGATATTAATCTTAAAGTTAGTTTATCGTTTTCTACTAGCGTTATTCATTTTTATTTCTATATTGTAGAAGTCGCATGATTCCTACAAAGAAATTCATTCTTGGAACCTTTTGCATATAGTGTTTGTAGTCATCTCCGAACTTCTCGATATTTCGCTGGTCTCCTAATCGAATACTTAGGTAGGTGCAAAAGATAGCAACAATAGTATTTACTGCAATTATCCAATGTTGAAAAAAGAAGATATGAGAGAGGAATAGTACCATCCCCCCTATATACATTGGATGCCGAACGATGCCATAGATTCCACTGTCAACGATCCTATTAATGCCTTTTCTTCGAAGAGTAATTATAGAGAGGATAACAAAGATCATTCCTATTATGAGCATTATCCATCCTATAACCAACAGTTCTTCGATAATTGGTTCGATACCAAGTAACAACGGTAAGAATATATTAAGAAAAAACATGATTCCTACTATAACGCCTATAATGTTATCTTGCATCTCTCGTCTCATATTTTTTATCGTCCAATCTTTTCTCTAAACCAACATCTGAGACTTTATCATAGCTATCAATAATAATCTTTGGCAATCCATCCGATATTTGATGAATAAACCACTTAGAGAAGTTATAAAACAACTGTGATTGGATCTTTTCTTCTTCCTTAACCAAGAGTCATATACTCAGTTCAATACGTATTATTTTGCAGGAGGAAGGGGGATTCGTCTATTATTGTTTCTAGGAGGTGATAAGTCATGAAAGTGATGATAAGAGCTATTATGAGATTTCTACCAGGCAAAATGACGGAGGGGAAGAAGCTTTTAGATGAAATGCTGGCAACTATCAACAAAAAAGAATATGGGCCTTTTCCATCTGTAAGGAAATATACACCATGGATCGGTGGAGGCAACGCTATAAACACTATCATCATAGAAGTAGAGTGGGAGAGCCTTGCCAAGATGTTAGAGTTCTTTGAGAAATCGGGGGCAGATCCCAACGTGATGAAGACGATGCCTCAATGGGAGACCGTTGAGGAAAGCCACGAAATCGAACTATACGGGTTAATGCCATAATTGCAGATATAAAGCTAAGTAAAATCTTAGCACGCAATTAGGGAGATCGTCCTTCAAGTATGTTGGGGAGAACCTCCGATTGTTAGTTCTTTTCTCAAATGGCATTGTATACTGTATCGTCCTAGGATATCTCTACAAGAAATAATCTATATCAGTTAATTTTCGTTTTTTTATGTGTGTGTGCGCCCCAAGATGTTTATTTATACTTAATGTTAAACTCATTAGTCAAAATTCCCTTCGATTGGGTGTAATCATTCCAGATGGCAATCAGTATTGGAGACGAAGTAAAAACGCGCACATAGAATTTGCAGAACCTAATATAATAAATTTAATATAATACAACTTATATAACTGTGTTATATATAATATCTGTGATGTTTTTTATTGGAGTATAGAAAAAAATGAAGAATAAATTTGCTATAATGGGAATTGCACTTATAATTATAATCAGTTTAGGTATAGGATATGTTGCTTTTCAACAATTTCCCCTAAAATCCCCAGAAAATAAATATGCTAATCCAAATGCCCTAATAAACCCTGATTGGCTTGAGGATAATCTTAATGATCCGAATATTAGAATTATTGACTTTAGTTACGACTATTATGATGGGCATATTAAAAATTCAGTGTTTGTAGATTGGATAGATGACACTACGGATCCAGAAGATGTAGAAAGATACACTATAGCAAAAAAAGAAGCGATTGAAAACCTTCTTAGTAGAATCGGAGTAACAGAAGATACAACAATAATTTTGGTTGATGATCTACAAAATCGTCTTTCAATGAGAATGTTTTGGGTTCTAAAGTACTATGGTCATGAAGATATACGAATTCTAGATGGGGGTAGAGTTGCTTGGGAGGATTCAGGCATGAGTTATACTGATGAAATTCCTGAAATAATTGAAACAAATTATGAGGTAGCAAAAGTAAATGAGCAACATCGTATAAAATTTGATTTCATTAAAAATAACTTTGATAATCCAGATATTGTATTGATTGATAATAGAGGCTCGGCACAATATAGTGGAGAAAAAGCTGGGGCAGTTTACAATACGGGTGAAAAGCATAAAAGAAAAGGGCATATTCCAGGTGCAATAAATGTGCCATGGAATGATAATCTAAACAAAGATAATATCTTCAAATCATATCAAGAATTACTAAAAGAATACGAAGACAAGGGAATTACCAAAGATAAATTTGTAATAACATATTGTAATGAAGGTCTTCACGCTGCTGCAAGTTGGTTTGTACTATCTGAATTACTAGGTTATCCCAAAGTTGCAGTATATGATGAATCAATGGCAGAATGGGCAAATCGCGATGATGTACCAATGACCATGGGACCAAACCCATGATATTTTTTAGAAATTAGCAATATTTTTCTTAACTTAATAACGAGGAAATACTTCTTTTTTTATCTGGTTTTTTTGGATCTCAAGTTCTAAAAGCAATTTATCTATGGCCTGAACCATGCCTTGTGGACCACTTAAATAAAATTGTCTTTCAACGAAATCCGGGATTTCCTTTTTTAACATATCCAGATTTATTCGACCAGTATAGCCTTTCCAAGATTCAGAAGGTTCGGATATAGCATGGGCAACCTTTAGATTCTGATTTAAATTTTGCATCTCGTCGAAATCATCTTTAAAGGCAATATCTTTCTCAGAATGATTCCCATAAAGGAGAATTATATTCTTTGATGTTTGCTTATCAGTACAATATTTGCAGATGCTACGGAAAGGAGTTATTCCTATTCCTCCTGTAATCATGCCTATTTTATCCAAACTATCATCTAAAGTAAATTCTCCCGCTGGAGCTTTTATAAGTACTTTATCACCTATTTTCAATTCACGCAATGCGTTTTTAAAATCTGTATCGCGGAGCTTAGTAGAAAATTCTAAATAATCCAACTCTGTAGGACTGCTTGAGAAGGAGAAATGATGGCGATATTCACCATCTTCTGTTTTAATAGTAACAAAAAAATACTGTCCAGCATTGTACTGCATGTTTAAAGGATTATCGAATCTATAACTACAAGTTTCAAAACACTGATCACAATTACCTCTTGGTATTATGTCAATAAGTCTTGCTTCGAATTGTTCCATCTTAACCATTCTGGAGTATTTGATTATCTTAATTAAAAATTTCCTCTCACAAATATTTTATTTTAATAATTGAAAAGATTCCATTATGATTTATTATAAATCAATTCTATTGATAATGGGTTTATTTTTTTAAGATTAAAAAGTATATTTCCTATTATTTGCGGTTTTTATGAAAATAACATTAAGTGATTAAACAATAAATCGAAGTGATTACGGATGAAAATTATAGATATTTCGATGGAAATAAATGAAAATATGCTCACATATCCAAATAATCCAAAACCCATGATAAAACGGTATGCCACTATTCCTACAAATAGGACCAATAAGTCAATAATTAGTATAGGCAGCCATTCAGGGACTCATATTGATTCTCGACTTCATATTAAGAATGGAGGGGATGGTTCTGACGAATTGCCTTTAGATAGTTTTTACGGTGAATGCAGGATTCTAGACCTTACTGATGTAGGGAATGAGATTCATAGAGAGCATTTAGAATCCTTTGACATTAGAGCTGGTGAGATAATATTATTGAAGACAGAGAATTCCAGACATCAATATAACAAATTTAGACGAAATTTCGCCCATCTGAAATATGATGGAGCCAAGCATCTCTTAAGAAAGAAGATTAAAACATTGGGTATTGACTATCTAAGCGTGAAAAAGTTCGGTGGAGATGCTGAAGTACATGAAAAATTAATAAATAATCTTACACTTTTTGAAGGCCTATATCTTAAGGATGTTGAGGCTGAATCCAATATTTTCATAGGTCTCCCATTAAAAATTAAATGCGACGGAGTGCCTGCAAGAGCAATTCTTGTAAAAAATTAACTTATAAAAAAATTATCAATTCTTCTAAAATATTAAGTCACTGCCTTATTCAATTCCTGTATTGCTTTATCGACATCTGCACTCTTAAAAATATATGATCCCGATGCAAAGATGCTTGCACCTACATTTCTTGCAATCTCAGCATTTTTTGGATTCATACAACCATCCACTTCGATCGGTACAGAGCTAGTTATCTCTCTTAATTTCTTGATTTTTTCGATTGACTCTGGAAGAAATTCAGTGCAATAGCTCCCAGGATCTGCTGTCATCATTAAAATACCATAGATTTTTTCTAAATATGGTAAAACGGTATCGATATCTGTCTCTGGGCGAAGCGCCAAGCTTACTTTTAATCTGTTCTCTTTACAAAAATTTATTGCTTCTTCAATATCCTCAAGGACTTCTATATGCATTATTATTATATTCACTTTGTTGCAGTTTTTCTCGACCCAATCCAAAGGATCATTCACCATTAGATGTGCTTCAAACTCAAAACCAGCCATAAGTCTGAAATCAAACATTAAAGAGGTATTAGGTACAAATTTACCATCCATTACATCAAGCATTATCCTTTCTACTTTTCCTTTGACTTTCGATAACATCGCATCTATTTCTTCTTGTGTTTTTGCTATTATAGCTGGAACGATAATAGTCTTCATTTCTAATAACTCCACATTTTGTAACTCAAAATAATTAGCGTGTGCTAAATATGGCATATGTTATAATTTTTCAGCAAGTTTTTTTGCCTCAATTGGTCCGTCAGTTCCTGCGGGATAATATTTCAATGGAATGTTCATCTCAAATATCGGAGCATAGTTTTGCCATGCGCTTTCAACTTCATCTGAATGTACAAATAATGTCTGATCCCCTGTTATTGCATCCAAAAGAACAGTTTCATACGCATCAGGAGGTGCGCCAAAGACTTCAGAGTATTTGAACTGCAAATCTTTAGTTGTAAGCGTAAGAGGCTCGCCTATTGACTTTATATGGAATCTAAATGAAATCCCCTCATCAGGCTGAAGAGTTAGAAATAATACATTTGGTTCGAGAATACACGTATTCTCGAATGGCTGAAAAATTGATCCAGGAGCGCAATGAAAGTGCACCCTTATCTCAGTGAGCTTACGAGACATTCGCTTGCCAGTGTAAAGGAAAAAAGGAACTCCATTCCACCTCCAATTAGGGACCTCTAACCGTAAAGCAACATATGTTTCGGTATTTGAGTTTTCAGGGACTCCATCTTCCTCCTTATAACCAATGACAGCTTTTCCATCGATCTTTCCACTTGAATATTGTCCAAAGACTATGTTGTCAGCTTGAATGGGTTTCACTTGTTGCAAGACTTTTACCTTCTCATTCCTGATAGCTCTTGCATCGAGACCAGATGGAGTATCCATTGCCACTAAAGATAAAAGCTGGGTGAGATGATTGCTAATCATGTCTCGTAAAGCTCCTGTTTGCTCATAATAGTTTGCTCGTCCCTCAATTCCTAATTTTTCTGATACAATAATCTCGACTTTTTCGACATGGTCTCTATTCCATAGATGCTCAAAAAAAGTATTTGCAAAACGAAATACTAGGAGATTTTGTACAGTTTCTTTAGCAAGGAAATGATCTATTCGGTATATTTGGGATTCATCATAATATTTGTGGATCAATTTGTTTAATTTCTGAGCTGAGACGATATCTCTACCGAATGGTTTTTCTATCACCAATCTTGTCCATCCAGAACTTCGGTTTAATCCAGATTCTCCTAAACTCGTAACAGAATTTGAAAACGCCTTTGGTGGAAGTGCTATGTAGAAAACTCTATTGCCTAGTAGATTTTCCTCTCTTTCTATCGAATCTATGCGAGCAGCCAACCTTTTGTAGTCTTCTAAACTAGCCTTTCCAAGAGATTGATAAAACACGCATTCATTACACCAATTTGAAAATTTTGCATCGTCAATTTTTATGTTTGTACTTTTTATGATACCATGTGCAAGTTTTCGAAAACCACGATCATCAATATCTGATTTTCGAGCAACTCCAAGGATAACACACTTACCAGATAATACTCTTTGTTCGAAAAGTTTGTAAAGAGCAGGAAATAACTTAAGTCGGGTTAAATTCCCAGTAGCTCCCATGATCACAAAGATATGTGGATGGACTTGAGTTATTGACATTTTCACTCATTCCGCTTTACAGCATGACCACCAAAACTCTCTCTCATGAGAGCTAATAACCTATCTGCGTATGATTCCTTGTCTCTCGAACTTAAACGTCTTAGTAGTGATAAAGTAATGACCGGTGCAGCAACATCAAGATCAATTGCTTCAAAAACAGTCCAACGTCCCTCTCCGGAATCTTCTACATATGGAATTATCTTATTTAGGTCGGACCCCTTCGACAAGGCTTGAGATGTTAAATCTAGTAACCATGATCTAACTACGCTCCCATAGCGCCAAATCTCTGTAATTTGATGCATATCAAGTTTGAACTCCTCCTTCTTTTTCATAAGAGAAAAACCTTCTGCATACGCTTGCATTAGACCATACTCTATCCCATTATGAACCATCTTCACAAAATGGCCAGCACCATTGGGCCCCACATGTCCCCAACCCTTATCAGAAGCTGGAGCTAATGTTTCAAAGATTGGGGTAAGTTTGTTTACAACTGCCTTTTCGCCACCCACCATCATGCTATACCCTTCGGTTAGTCCCCAAACACCGCCGCTTGTTCCAACATCTACAAAATTTATCTTTTTTTCCTTAAGTAAATCAGCTCGACGTTTAGTATCCTTATAATACGAGTTTCCTCCATCGATGATTATATCTCCTTGGTCTACTTCAGGTATTAATGCCTGAATTGTTTTATCAACAGGTGATCCTGCAGGTATCATCAACCAAATAACTCTTGGCGAGTCCAATTTATTTACTAACTCATCGAGTGTATAGGCGCCTTCAGCCCCTTTTTCGATAATCCGATCAACACTTTCCTTTGTACGGGCATTACCAACCACTCTATGCCCACCTTTTAGAAGGCGAACAGTCATATTAGTTCCCATTCGCCCTAATCCTATAATTCCTAATTCCATCTATTTTTTCCTCCAATTTTAATAAATGATGAATTTCAACTCTGGATTATCTTGAGTAATGATGAAAGACTCCTGTCCACATCTCCTTTCAAATTTATTCTCAAGACTTGACGCCCGAGCTTTTTCAAAGCTTTGTAATCCCCCAGCGCTTGGGCTCTGATCAATCTACCAAAAGTGTAGTCCGTTTCAGGTACTTTGATATCTGCTTTTGGCTCATCTATCAATTGGATAAATAATCCAGTATTCGGACCCCCTTTGTGCAGTTGTCCAGTTGAATGAAGAAACCTTGGGCCGTAACCTAAAGTAGTTGCCAATTTGAGACGATTTAAAAGCTCAAGTCTGATATTTTGTAATTTTTCAGTCGTATCCAGAGTTGGTGATAAGTAAGCTTGAATCGCCATATAGTCCCCCTCTCTTACTTTATTGAGCCAATCTTTTATAGCCTTGGTTAAGTTAGAGCGGTCATCAATCGAAAAAGTCTCTACATCTTCGTCTTTAATTCCTTCTTCAGTCCTTTCCATCATTTTCTTAGCTAGATCTTTGGCCATCTGGACATTAGGTTGATTAAAAGGGTTTATTCCTATAATTGAGCCTGCTGTTGCTACGGCTAATTCCAAACAATAAATCTCTTGACTTAGATTTTCCTTATCGATTAGATTAATGCTGATTAATGGATGACCTTTAGCCTCTAATGACTCAATTAATCTCTCAATTTCAACATCATTATCTTTTTCAGAAAAGAAATGAATGAAAAAACGATCTTTTTGGTAGTTCTCTATCGAAGCCGATGGTTCATTTACTATCGGAATAATCCCTTTTCCCTCTTTTCCTGTGCTCTCTGCAATAAGTTGTTCTACCCAATTAGGAAAGCTGGAGATAGAAGGTGATGTTAAGAAAGTTACTTTATCAAGTCCAATTTTTGTAAGTTCGCCTAACGCAGCACCAAAAATTAATCCAAATACTTCATTTGAAGAAACGCAAAAAGCACAACTTTCAGACATTATCCATGCTCGGTCAAGAAATTTATGGACATCCATTCCTATTAATGAGGCCGGTACCAATCCAAAAGCTGTTAGAGCAGAATATCTTCCACCTACATCTGGAGTAGCTTGGAAAACACGCCGGAAACCTCTCTTTTCTGCTAATTTAACTAATGGAGTCCAAGGATCAGTTATCGCAACAAAGTGGCGACCTTGATTATTATCTATTTGCCTAACTTTCTCCCAAAAATAACGGAACAATGAAATGGTCTCAATTGTAGTCCCTGATTTGCTAGAAACTAAAAAAAGAGTTCTTAGCAGATCAATTTTATCTTCAACAATTCTAATAGCCGAAGGATGTGTGCTATCAAGGACTATAAGCTCTGGATATCCAGTTTTGTTTCCAAAAATATTCTTGTAGACTTCCGGAGCTAAACTGGAACCTCCCATTCCAAGTAGGACTACATATTTGAATCCTTCAGATCTTATTTCCTTAGCAAAAGAGGTAAATTCATCTAGTTGATCATGTATGGTTTCAGGAAGGGAAAGCCAACCCAATCTGTCGGTTATTTCTGGAATCGGTTTTGAAGACCACAGAGTATAATCTTTTTCCCAAATTCTTCTTATGAAGTTATTCTTTCTTAGAATATCTATCTTTTTAGCAACTCGAGATTGGTACTCGCCTAATCTTAGAATTCGAATATCTGCTTGATCTATTAATATCGATTTCTGTTTCTCTTCCAAAGCAGAGATCAATTCATCATATGATTTAGAAAAAGCATCCACTCCATCTTTTTGTAATTTTTCAGTAATTTTTTCCAGGTTAACTCCTAACTCAGCCAGTTTCTCGATAGAACGGTCAGCTTCATCCTGCCCCTCTTCCAATGAATATTTTACTCGACCGTGATCTCGGAAAGCATTAATTGTTGTCGGGGGCATGGTATTAACCGTATAAGAGCCGATTAATTCTTCTACATACAATACATCTGAATACGCTGGATTCTTTGTGCTTGTACTTGCCCAAAGTACACGTTGAACATGTGCACCAACTTTGGCTAGTACCTCCCATTTTTCACCACTAAAAATTTCTTTAAAACGGTTGTAGGCCATTTTAGCATTGGATATGGCAATTTTTCCCTTTAGTTGGAGAGCTTCTGAAGATCCAACTTCGTCCAATGCCTTGTCAACAGCATTGTCAATTCGACTCAAAAAAAATGATGCGACTGAAGCAACATTTTTTGGATCAGGGCAACGTTCTAATCCTCGTATGTAAGCCTTAGCTACTGATTCATAATGGGATAAAGAAAATAGTAACGTTACATTAACGTTTAATCCCTCTGCAATCAGAGTCTCAATGACTGGAGTGCCTTCCGGTGTAGCTGGTACTTTTAGCATTAAATTTGGGCGATCAATTTTCTTCCATAGCCGGCGAGCCTCGGATATGCTGCCTTCGGTATCATGAGCAAGATGAGGGGATAATTCAAAACTTACAAAACCATCTGTGCCGCCAGTCTCTTCATATACTGGTCTTAAAATATCGGCTGCCAATCGAATATCTTCAATTGATAATTTCTCTAATAAATTATTTACATCCATATGGGGATCTGAACTTACAGTCTCTTGAATAATGCCATCATAATCTGTGCTTCCAGCAATTGCTTTTTGAAAAATAGTAGGATTACTTGTAATGCCGCGGAGTCCGTCCTTCTCAACCATACGATTTAACTCGCCACTAGTAATAAGTGTACGCCTGATATAATCGAGCCAAAATGCCTGGCCATAATTGGATAATTCTTTTAAGGCACTCATATTATCACCCTTTGTGTAACTATCTATTTAACAAATCTAAAGCCTGGTTCAAAACATTATTTACATTAAACCCTAATTTATCCAAAACGATCTCTCCTGGAGCAGAGGCACCAAATCTATTTAATCCAATCGCTTTCCCATTTGATCCAATATATTTACTCCACCCTAACGTTACTCCAGCTTCGATCGATATTTTTGGAATATCATGAGGTAGCACTCTGTTTTTATATTCTATACTTTGTTCTTCAAAGATTTCCCAAGAAGGCATAGAAATTACTCTTGCTTCGATACCTTTCTTTATTAGAGCTTCACGAGAAGATAATGCTAAATGTACTTCAGATCCTGTTGCTAAGAGTAAAATGTCTGGGTCACTGGACTCCACTTCAGTAAGAATATAAGCTCCTCTGAGTACTCCTTCTTTAATTGGATAGCGATCGTAATCTAAAATTGGTAATTTTTGGCGAGAAAAGATCAAAGCCAAAGGACCTTTACGCTCGATCGCGATTCCCCAGGCAACGGATGTCTCATTGGCATCTGCAGGTCTGAAAACTGTTAGACCTGGAATGGCTCTTAGACTCATTAATTGCTCAATCGGCTGATGAGTTGGTCCGTCTTCTCCCAGACCAATGCTATCATGAGTAAAAACAAATACTACATGACTCTTCATTAAAGCGGCAAGACGTATCGCTGGACGCATATAATCTGAAAAGATTAGGAAAGTCGCTGTATAGGGAATGAAGTTGCTATGGAGGGACAGACCATTTGCAATTGCTCCCATTGCATGCTCTCTTACTCCAAAGTGTAAATTATGAGAGCAATATTTACCATAGCCAAAGTCTCCATAACCTATGAGAATTGTTTTTGTTGATGGAGCAAGATCAGCAGAACCTCCAATTAAGAAATGATGAGGTGTTTTACCAACTGTATGAAGTTTTTCGCTAAGAACATTCATTACTTTACCTGATGCGTTACGTGTCGCTATTGGACCATCCTCAGCTTTGAACAAGGGCAGAAAATTTTTCCAATTCTTAGGAAGTTTACCTTTGAGCATTTTTTCGAATTGTAAGGCAAAGTCAGGTTCCTTATTTCTATAATCTTCTAGGAGTGATGTCCACTCTTCCTCTAATTTTTTTCCTTTCTTTAGGGCTTGTTGGAAGTATATCTTTGCTTCTTCAGGAATATAGAAACTAGGTTCTATGGGCCAACCTAACGATTTCTTAGTTTCTATCAAAGACTCATGACCAAGAGGTTCACCATGGACTTCAGCTGTATCTTGTTTTGGACTTCCATAACCTATATGTGTTCGAACTATGATTAACGTTGGCATATTTTTTTTAGCTTGAGCCTTTCTAATCGCACCATCAATTTTTTCAATATCATTGCCATCAGGAACTCTAAGAACATCCCATCCATACGCTTCAAATCTTTTTTGAACATTCTCGGTGAAAACGATATCAGTCCCTCCCTCGATCGATATGTGATTGTCATCATAGAGATAGATAATTTTTCCGAGGCGCAACGTGGCTGCAAGAGATGCAGCTTCAGAGCTAATCCCTTCCATAAGATCACCATCAGAGACAATAGCATAAGTGTAATGATCAATCATAGGGAATTCTGGTAGGTTGAAGCAATTTACTAGGAAACTTTCAGCCATAGCCATTCCCACCCCCATTGCAAAGCCTTGACCAAGAGGGCCAGTTGTAACCTCAACACCTGGAGTTAAACCATATTCTGGATGGCCTGGAGTCTTACTTTCCCATTGCCTGAATCTCATTAATTCTTCTAAAGAAAGATCATATCCGTAAAGATGTAAAAGTGAGTACAGCAGAGCAGAACCATGTCCAGCTGACAAGATGAATCTATCACGATTTATCCAAGAGGGATTGCTTGGATTATGACGTAAAAAACGATCCCATAAGATAAATGCCATTGGAGCTGCTCCAAGAGGTAAACCTGGATGACCTGATTTAGCTTTCTCAACTGCGTCTACAGCTAAAAAACGTATAGTATTAATGCATAGTTCATCAATATTCTTCATAATTATTCCTCAAATTTTACAAACTTGTAGAATAATTCTTAGATATGTATTAAAAAACCGTAAAATATATTTGTCATTTATTGGATTATTTTAAATCACCCAATACTATTAGCTAATCAGACTCTTACTTTTTTGGGTTCAAATTTGGATACCTGCGCTAAGGTACCCACATACACAGAAATAAAACTAATTATTGTAGTTTTAAGATATTCTTGTATAAAGAAGCAAACGAGATAAAATGAAATCAAGATTTCCGATTTTATGTATAGCGCACGCTACGATGAAGAGTACGACTAAAAGAAAAGATACTCATTTCATGGTGTTGGGGGTAAAGATCGCTTTATGTCTGAAAATGTGATTTTGATAGATGATGCTGGATGGGGAGACCTTATATTGGGTGTAGTAATCGGTGCACTTAAACCTCCAGACCCCAGATACATGGAACGCAGGATCCCAGTCTCATCCTTCCAACCACCAAACTTCGAGAATAAAAAATATTTAGATGACGCAGTGAAGATTGCCAATGAAATCGTTGAGGTTATGCGACCTGACATGGAAACCAATTTCAAAGTATGCTCAGGATACGTTCTCTCCAGCATACGTAGATACTTGAGAGAACGGGGATTCAGGGTAGAAGAAGTGGAAGTCACAGGCGAACTTCAAGAAAAAGTTGAACGAGGCTACATAAGATGGTGCAAGGAGATGGGAGTCCCAGTAGAAAGACTGGAAGATAAAAAACGTTTCTGGACATTTCTGGAATGGGTTGCAGAAAAACCTCGGCTAAGAGAAAATCTCGTAAAGACGGGATGGAAAAGCTGGAAAAAGAAGTGGCGAGAAAAAGCGCACGCGCTGGATAACAGCAAACGCGAATAGAGATCTTATGACCTAAAAACCTGACCAATTCGCTTTAAAAGCGAAATGGGATTCCTAAAGAGA
>Ga0111204_117_pt1 | contig 27438 bp, 22 predicted proteins | sample DeeMarSWOR136_30_FD_80378 | JGI IMG/M metagenome (GOLD analysis project Ga0111204, IMG submission 80378) | Crenarchaeota group archaeon SMTZ-80
ACTTGTTATTTTATTTTTTTATGAATTATCAAATTTTCGAGAATGAAATCTTCAATTTACCTGATATTTATAATAAAATATAAAAAGATCTGCCAAAGAGATGGATTTGAACCCTAATGGGTTCAAATCCCCGCGGGCCCGCTACATCATGTGTAATCAATAAATTAATTGAAATCCAAGTTGCTGCGTGATTACATCAAATCTTTCAAGTTTAATTTCAACAGGGATCTCTGGTAATACGTTATTTGATCTTATATTCAAATCCATCTCAATTAGTAAAAAGCTAACATCATTTCTTTCAAGAATTTTGGTTTTAATAGAACTTTCAATATCGCCTTTAATTTGATTTATCTTAATCTTCTCTTTTTTTCCTTGGACATAACTCTCTATGAGTCCTTTAATTCTCTTTAGAACAACTCCCTTAGGTTCTCTAATCAAAAATTTCACCAATAGTTCTAATTAATATATTACTTCAATTGAAGTGAGGGGTCTAAGGTGTATATAAGAAATGAAGAATAGTTCTATAATACAGAGATATCTGAAAATATTCTAAATCAAACAATTATTCTTTAATAATTAGTAGGCTAAAGAAAAATCTAGATTTGTTATAAAGTAGATATGAAAGGATAATTGAGTAATCATTTATTTTTGTTCAAATTCTATCGTCTTTTTACTTCTTTTTTCAATTTCTTCTTTTATTTTTTTTAAACTAATGATTAAACTTTAAATAATGAATAAGCAATGAAGATTCCATGAAAGATTCTTTGCAAACAGGATTGACTTATGAATTTAAATTTAAAATGCCTGAAAATAAGACCGTTCCTCATCTCTATCCAGAATCTTCAGAAATGCAGGTTATGCCTAAAGTACTTGCAACAGGATTTATGATGGGGCTGATTGAGTGGACATGTATTAAGGCAACAAATCCTCATATTGAATGGCCTAAAGAACAAAGCGTGGGAATAGCATTTAATATTAAACACCTATCCCCGACTCCACCTGGATTTATCATTACCGTTAAAGTAAAATTAGAAAAAATGGATGGTCGGATACTAACTTTTTACATAGAAGCTGATGATGGAATTGATAAAATATCCGAGGGAACACATGTTAGAGCTATTATAGATGCCGCTAAATTTAATGAAAAAGTGAAAGCCAAATTGAATAATGCTAAATGAGTCTGTTTTCAAACGGAACCTAAAAAATCATTTTTACATATCTTTATGAGAAGTAGGTCTCAAATCAATTTAAATGCACCAGTAGGGCAAACTCGTATACAAGCAGCTCCAAAATCACACACTTCAGGATTTATAATTATTGATTTTATTCCCTTATCTTTAATTTCTCTTAACTCCATTACCTTTGGTTCAACAGGACACACATCATAACATTCTCCGCATCCTATGCAAATATTTTTATCAACAACAGGTCGCATAGCAAATCATATCCTTTTGATTATCTGGATGGTACAAAGATTTCTTAATCTTAAAAAAAGTTGAATTCTACCCTTCATTCTCAAGAATTGATAGGATCCTATTTGTAATATCTTGGCAGGAATCATTTAATGGAATTAAATTGATCTTTCTGGGCGAATCAACGCCTATTCCAAATTCAGCAGCTCTTCTTATCTGTTCTTGCTCAAAAATTCTACCTTTCATTACTTCTTTAGTTGAATTAAATGATCTCAAAATTGCAACTCCCACAGCATCTAGAGCTACCCTATCTTTGCTTGCTAACATTATTTTTGGCTCAACCATTTCTCCCCGGTCCGGACCTTCATTTATAAACGCACTTTGAGCATCCATTATTGCCAGATCGACATTGTAAAATCTGTTGATTTCAGCGATCATTGATCTCTGGAAAGGTGATGAATGGAGTTCTAACATATAATTATAAACGCTGTTTGGAGTCCTTTTTGCGACTATTCCTACAGAATTCTTCAAGGACATTGTGAAATGTCCGCCAAATCTATGTGTTTTTAAACAACAGATCTGGATAATTCTATCAGAATCTCTAATTACCTTGGCAATTGGAAATCCGTTTAACCAATGAATGCCATCTGGTGGAATTTGAATCCACTCTTTCTTATCGAGTTCATCTAATACTATTACATTGAATCCAATTTTATTAGCTAATTTAAAGACTCCGCGGTTTTCTAATACTTTTCTAGTATTTCCTATACCACTCCTTTCGGCTAAGTTTATATCGTTTACTCCAACATCTCTTAGATTCTCAACAACTGCTCGAAGAGTTTCTATATGAGTTGAAGCGGGAAAAGGGTCATCACTATTGAAGTTTGCTTTAATTGCTATGTTATTTCCCTGATATTCATTGATTGGAAATTTTGTTATGAGTTTTTCAATATTTGCTTGCCTATCTTTCCCTCCAATGATAAAGACTTTGGTTTTTTCTGAATTTTCTTTTAAAGGAGAAATACTGTCGCGAAATTTTATACTAGCATAAATCCCTCCCAATGCTGTACTAACCCCTAAAATTCCAATTAAAGTGAAGAATTTTCTACGAGAGATCCTCAATTTTATAACTTTATAACTCAAATCTATTATTAACACTGTTATAAATAGTGTACTGGTCTTTGTTAATATTTTTGCCAAATAAATATCGAATTTTTTTATACTTTTTAGCTATTCCTGAATTCAAATTAATTTTTTCTTTATGTTTACTAAAGGCGAATAAATTTTATTCATATAGTTCTTTATGAGCTTGAACTTCTTTAATGAAATCTTGTATCGTATCTTTTAATCCATATTCAGCTTGCCAACCCCATTCATTTTTTGCTTTTATTTCATCCAACTTTGATGGCCAAGTATGAACTATTTTATCTTTGTTGGGATCAGGTACGAATTCAATTTTAGCATCTGGTATATATTTTTTAATCATTTCAACAATTTCATCCGCTCTTGGAGACATGCCACTTATTATATAGGTCTTTGATCTGATTTTATTTTTATCTGAATAAAAAAGAAGCATGAGACATCTAACAGCATCTTTCACATAAATGAAAGGAGTTCTAGCATCCTTGCTTACAAAAACTTCGTATGCTCTTCCTAACGCTGGTTCTTGAATGATTAATGACGTGTAAGCTGAAAGACCTCCACCGCCTCTCCCAGCTCCTATTACCGATGGAAATCTAACAGCTCTGAAGTCCATTTTAAATCTTGATGAATAATATTCACCAAGCCTTTCACCAAAAACTTTTGAAACACCATACATGGATTCAGGTCTCTGAGGAGTTTCATATAAGATAATATCCTCAAAATCACGTCCATAGGTAGCTAATGTACTCGTGAAGATGAACTTCTTAATATCGAAAATTCTGGCACTCTCTAAAAGGTTGAAAGTACCTTCCACATTTACTCTGAAAGCTGCTACATGTCTCTTTTCAGCAGTTTCTGAAAGTAAGGCCCCATTATGAAATATGTGTTCAACATCATAACGGCTAATTATATTAATGATCTCTGGCAGAGAAGCTAGATCACCCTTAATCACTTTTATGTTATCGAAATTCGAAATCCTTTGATGCTTTTTCAAAGAGGCAACATCAAATGCTATTACATCTTCTCCTTTTTTAGAAAGAGCTTTTGCGAGATACCATCCTAGGAAGCCTGTTCCACCAGTAATTAGAATTGCCATAGTTAAAACACTCGATATTTTGAGTATATGCGCACGCGCTATAGGTAACAATTCATTATATATTTAAAAATCTCTAGTTTAATTAAAAATGTATGCAGATAGATTTTCTGAAGATGCATGGGCTTGGAAATGATTTCATCATAGTGGACGAACGTCAAGATGAGATTGTGCCCGAAAACAAAAAGGCAAAATTCGCAGAGAAATTCTGCCAAAGGAGATTCTCTGTCGGTGCTGACGGTGTGCTATTTTTGGAAAGAGCAAAACATCACGATTTAGATATGAGGATTTTTAACGCTGATGGCAGTGAAGCAGAAAATTGCGTAAACGGATTAAGGTGCACCGCCTTTGCTATATATAAAATTGCTAATTATGATGGCATTAAGGAGTTTGATATCTGTACAAAAGCTGGTCCAGTACATGCAACCGTTAAAGCTCTTAATTCTAAAAATGCTATGGTAGAGATCGAAGTACTCGGAAAGAGGGATTATCTAGGCTCTGACAAAATTTCTGTCGAAGACAGAAATTTTGAATACCACTCGGTGAATGTCGGAAATCCCCACGTTGTTATATTCTTAGATGAACCTATAGATGATTTGGACGTAGAGAAATACGGTCATATGATAGAATACCATGAAAAATTCGAGCCTGATAGAACTAACACAGAATTCGTAAATGCTACAAAAAATCATACTTTGAAGATGCGTGTGCATGAAAGAGGAGCGTGTGAGACTCAAGCATGTGGTTCTGGGTCTCTTGCTATTGTGATAGCTGCTTGTGAAGCTGGCTATGCCAAGAAGAACGAATGGATTACTGTGAAACAACCTGGCGGAATTCTTGAAATTCTTTACGGCGATAAATTAAGGCTGAAAGGTCAGGCTGAGCTCTCTTTTAGAGGAACTTTTCATTTTCCCTAAATGCCTGAATTTTCTGCTAATTTGAGAAAGAATAAGTCTTAAATCTGTTACTATCAATATGAATTTTATGCCCAGGTATTCCTTAGTATTAGAAAATTTACCAAAGTATCCTTTTGCTAAAGTTGGAGCTCTAGCTAAAAAGATAGAGATGAGAGACAAAGTAAAGGTCATAAATCTGAGGATTGGTATCCCAGATGAAGAAGCCCCATCAACGATTAAAGATCTCTTGTCCAAATATGTTCTCGAGAAAAATTCAACTTATGGTTATCCTTGTGATATGCATGATGCCAGAGGAATTCCAGATCTGGTAGGTGCCATAATTCAGCACTACAAGGAAAGGCATGGAGCAGATATAAAACCAGAAAATATAGCAGTTACTAGCTGGACAAAACCTGTTTTACATCAGATGCCACGGTTGTTCACGCTTGGAAAAGCAGTTATCACTGAGCCCGTCTATCCGGTGTATGTGACTGCTGCAAAATTGGCCGGTCATCAAATATCGATCTTTCCAACATCTAAGGAAAATGGTTGGCTCCCAAACATGAAAGATCTAGATGATAGCCATACTTTTCTCTACTTGTGTGATCCCAATAATCCAACCGATAGCGTTGCTAACGAAAATTTCTACCAAGAGCTCTGTGACGAGATGTTAAAAAAAGACATTGGTGGCATTTTCGACAAAGCATACAAAGATTATAAAATCGATCCTGGTATCAACCCCATCTCTATCACACAGTTCCCGGATCTGATGGACGTTGGCTATGAATTGTTCTCATTTTCAAAACAATACAATTTTGTAGGTATAGGACTGGGATGGATTATTAGCAGCAAGGAAAATATCGATAGATGGCTTAACTTCGACAGTCATGTCGGACAAGGTGTTGCTTGGTACGAACAGAAAATAGGTATGGAGGCATTAACTAATGCAGAGGTTAATGAAGGGATGAAAAATTACATGAATAAATTGAAGAAAAGATCGGACATTATGACTAAAGCGTTGAATGATTCTGGTTTTGAATGCGAGCCCTGCAAGGCAACTCCTTATCTTTTTGCGAAGATTCCAGAGAAATTTGGCGAAAAAGACGAGCATTTTGCTCTTGAGGTTTTATTAGAAAAAGGCCATGTCGCAACCATGCCTGGTTCTTACTTTGGAGATAGTGGTAAAGGATATGTGAGGTTTACTCTATTCGCGTCAGTTCCTGAAATAATGGATGGCATGAAAAGAATTGAAGAAATTAGAGATTGGTAAAACACTTTCTTTTTTATAATCAAATTATGTCAGCAGCTTCTTCCCTGCGTCTAATGAGTTTATAGGCTCCATGACTGATTAATACCTCTGAGGGTAGTGATTGAGCGTTATATCTAGAAGCCATTGAGAAACCATAGGCTCCAGCATCCAGAATGGCCAATACATCACCTTCTTCAGGTCTTGTCATCGTTCTGTTTACTGCAAGCATATCTCCTGTCTCACAAAGAGGACCGGCGATATTACAAACATCTTGATTTCCCTCTACTTTACTTGCATTGACTATTTCATGGTGCGCACTGTAAAAAGCTGGCCTTATCAACGTGTTGAATCCAGCATCGATACCAATAATCAAATTATTATTTTTCACTTCTACTGTGTTCACACGTGATAATAGAACTGCTGAATCACCAACAATATATCTTCCAGGCTCTATAGCAATCCTTTTAAACTTGAGATCTGATTTTTCTACCCGCTCACAAATTCCCTTTCCATAAGCTTCTATCTGAAAATCTTTTTGTTTCTCTTCGTATCGAATTCCAGGACCGCCACCAAAATCTACTTGATACAGATCATGACCAAGGAAGTCCGTTATTTTCTTAGCCATATTGAGTGTAGAATCCACAGTTGTTAAGAAATCAGCTACATCATGCCAATTAGAGCCTATGTGTTGGTGTAATCCCACGACATTCATCCCATTCTTTTTCGCCTCCCTGCATAAATCCAGAACACGATCTTCTTGGATCCCAAATTTAATAGGCACTCCATGAGATTCCGCTCCAGCAGTTATTGTTTTTTGATTAAAACCCGCACCAGAACCTGGGTTCCATCTGACTGACACATCAACTTCATTGGATATTTGCATTTTTTCCTTATATTTAGCTAACCTGTTCAGCTGGGAAAAAGAATCAATGTTTATCAGAATCTTAGAGTCTAGTAAATATATTAGAGTTGCATCATCTACACTAGTTCCCGTAAACATAATTTTATCTTCATCAAAACCAACATGTCTTGCAATCCAAGTCTCATTTAGTGAAACCACATCCGCATAAGCACCCTTGTTTGACAATAATTTCAAAATTAGAGGAGCATAATTTGCTTTTACCGCGTAATAGATCACAACTTCTCTATCAGCATGCTTTTCCAGACTTTCCTTTAATCGAAAAAAATTATCCTTGATTCTATTCTCATTGTAGACATAAGTTGGAGTTCCAAAACGAGTAGCTATATCTTCACAAGGAAATCCTCCAATAATCAATTTGTTATCCTTGACTTCTAGATGACCGGGCTTTTCCCACCATGGCATAAAAAATGAATGTCTTTAAAAGAATTTAATCTTTGTGTGAAGCTAAAAAACTTAAATTCTTAACCAAAGCCCTTTTAATAAAGAATTAACCAAGGAGAATATTTATGGACCGAGAAAGATTTACTGGATGTTTTACTGCTTTGGCTACTCCTATGAAGGAGGTAGAAAGTCTCAGCCATCTTACTCCGATAGTGGATTATCGCGGTTTAGGGAAATTAGTTGAATTTCAGAACAGATATGGAACGAAAGGCATCTTATTCGTAGGTACGACTGGTGAAAGCCCTACACTTAGTTGGGAGGAGCATATAACAGTCATAGAGGAAGGATCTCTTCTTAATAAGAAATGTTCTATTGCTGGTGTAGGTAGCAATAATACAGAAGAAACGATAATGAGTATGAATCAACTTCATGGAAGTCCTGCGAAAATCGATTCCATATTATTAGTTGATCCTTACTACAATGGACCGGATTCGCTGCAAATACGTGAGGAATACATTAGACCTGTAGCAGAAAGATTTCCAAATTACCAGGTGATCCCATATATAATCCCTGGAAGGACAGGGACAAAGTTATCCTCTGAGGATCTTGCTATCTTGCACCATGAATTGAAAAATGTCAATATCGTAAAAGAAGCGACTGGCGATTTAGAAAACATGAAACTAACAAGAAGATTATGTGAAGACGAATTTGACATCATTTCAGGCGATGATGATTTAACACTCAAAATGATCCTCGATCCAGAAATACGCGCACAAGGTGTTATATCGGTAGCTTCGAATGTAGTTCCAAAAGCAGTGAGTGAGATGTGTAATTATGCTTTGAACGGTCAACAAGAAAAGGCAATAGAATTAGAAAATGCACTGAAACCATTACTGCAATTAGTTACCGTGAAGACTGAAGAGGAAGTAATTTATGAGAAAAAATCTTTTGGCAAAAGAACGATAAAAGCAAGAAATCCTGTCCCATATAAAACCTTGATGAACATCCTCGGTATGCCTGCTGGACCTTGTAGGAGACCGCTTGGAAGAATGACTCAAGCAGGATTGAATAAGGTTCTGGAAGCTGCAAGAACTGTATTGAAAAACAATCCAGAGATTTTAGAGCCCGTAGGTGAATTCTTTGATGTTGATCTAAATAAAAGGCTTTATGATGAACAATATTCTCAGGGATTGATTTATGAATAGATCTGTAGAATTCTGAGGAGATGTTTCTTTGCAGAAAGTAAACATTTTATTAAATGGATTAGGAAAGATGAATTGCACCAATGTTGCAAGAATCCAATCTGATAAATCTCTCAATGCAGATGTTAATTTTATTGCTGCCGTTGATCCAAAACCTAATTATTCAAATCCAATGATTGAAAAAACTGCAAATTCACTTATGAATTCTGGCATGATGATAAAAGAATCCGTGGACAAATTGGATCTCAAGAATATTTTTCCCAAAGACATCCCTGGATATGTTATAGATTTCAGTTCTGAAGATGGATGTGTTAAAGGAGTTACAAAGGCTCTTGAGATCGGCTTCAATGTAATAAGTGGGTCTACCCCTATATCAAAAAAAAGTGACGATTTAGTGAAAAGCAAGATCATAGAAGCTAAAGTCAAAGGAATAAGATGTGATAATTTTTCCTTACATGTGACTAAATTTCTTCATAATATGTCTAATATTGCTCAAACCATTGAAGCAGAAGATGATATAGCTATTGTTGAATCACATAGAATGGAAAAACCAACTACTTCAGGGACGGCACAGCTTATTGCGAGGACCTTATGTCAATTTACTTCTAAAACTGGGTATATATTGCTTAATGAAAGAAAAGCATTTGATGGTTCTGGTGAAGAAATGAAAGTGCCTACTGGAGAATCTTTGAAATCTCATATTAAAATATCCGCCGTAAGATTTGCCGATGAACCTGGAATACATACCGTTATTTTTGGTGATGAAAATGATTATAGAAAATACAGTGTGAGGGCAACAAGGCATTCACTTGCAGAAGGAGTGTACAGAAGCCTAAAATTTCTTATTGATGCTAGCAAACCAGGATTATATACTTTTAAAGAAGATGTCCTGAATCTCCGATAAACTCAGTTGGATTAGGATCTGCAAGCGCGAGCTCATTTTGTCATATGGACAATCAAAATTTTATATTATGTATTATGTTTAAAGTTGTTATAGGATTTTATTAAAAAATAAACAATCCGATTAAATATTGAATTTAGTAAAATATTTAATCTAATTTCTATTTGCAAGTGAAGAACATGGAAAGAAAGAAGGTTACAATACGCACATTATTGGATATGAAAAAGAATGGGAAAATGATAGTAGCTGTAAGCATGCATGACTATCCAATTGCAGTTTTTGCTGATATGGCGGGAATTGATGTAGCACTTATAGGTGATGGAAGTGTGGGTATGACCGCTTTGGGATATGATAGTACTGTACCAGTTACAATGGATGAAATGCTAATATTTTGTAAAGCAGTAGTGAGAGGCGCTAAACATCCATTGATTATTGGGGATATGCCCTTCATGTCCTACGGAACGGTGGAAGAAGCTCTAAGAAATGCTGGAAGATTTATGAAAGAAGCAAGAGTCGATGCAGTCAAATTAGAGGGTGGTACCGAAGTCTGCGATAGAGTCAAGGCAATAAGTGATGCTGGCATACCTGTTGTTGGTCACATTGGATTAACTCCTCAGTCAGCCTCCTTATCGGGTGGCTACAAAATTCAAGGAACAAAAGCCGAAGGTGCAAAAAAGATTATTGATGATGCTGTTGCTCTAGAACAAAACGGTTCTTTTGCAATAGTTATAGAATTTGCTACAGTTGAATTGGCTAAAATAGTGTCTAAAAAATTAACAATTCCTGTTCTCGGTTGGGGATCAGGACCTTATTGCGATGGAATAGGACTGAATATATGCGACATTTTGGGCTTATCGCTTGGGTTGAGTCCAAAATTTGCTAAAGAATTTGGAAATTTGCATGACTCCATTCTAAATTCTTTAAATTCTTATAAAAAAGAAATTCAAGAGCAGGTTTTTCCGGCCGAAACTCATAGCGTACATATGGACAAAACCGAATATGAAAAATTACTTAAGATGGTATGATTGAGATAATTATTGATTCCCGATTAATTTTAAAAGTGAACCAATATATCAGCAAGAACTTTCTTATGACTATGAATTCTAATGTAAAAATGAGATATGAGCGAATTCATATATGACTATCGAGGAAAAATCTGAACCAAAATATGTTGATGAGCCATTAATATGGCCAAATAAAATAGATTACAGATCATATCAGAAAAGAATCGCTGAAGAAGCCAAAAATAAAAATACACTAGTTGTACTTCCAACGGCACTAGGAAAAACGGTAATATCCGCATTAGTATCGGCTCATTTTTTGTATCATTATAAAAATATGCGAATTCTAGTTATGGCACCTACTAGACCTCTTGTAATGCAGCATAAAGAGAGTTATGAAAATTTCCTAAAGTTACGCGAATCAGATATTTCAGTATTGACCGGAAAAGTTACCAATATTTATAGGAGAAAAGTATGGGACAGTGATGCTAAGATTATCTTTGCTACTCCCCAAGTGGTAAAGAATGATCTCAAGAGCGAAAATATGACGCTTGGAAATTTCAGCTTATTAATTTTTGATGAATGCCATCGAGCCAGAAAAGATTATGCATATACTTTCGTAGCTAAGAAATATTTTGAACAGTCTGGCTGGCCTATCATACTTGGAATGACCGCAAGTCCCGGAGCTGACAATAAGAAAATTAAAGAAATTTGCGAAGCCCTCTATATCGAACGCATGGAGTGCCGTTCTGAAGAAGACGAAGATGTAGCTCCATATGTAAAACCAATAGATATAGATTGGAGAATGGTAGATCTCCCAATAGAGTATCGCGATGCTCTAAGAATAATTAAGAAGATGTTGGATGAAAAGCTCAAATGGCTACATAGAATGGGGTTCGCACGAAAACCTGAAAATATTAGCAGAAGAGAATTGTTGGAAATTGGCGAGAAGCTTAGATACGATCTTGAAAAAAAACCTGGCAATAAAAAAGGACCTATTTACAGCGCAATAGTGGCGCAATCTGCAGCATTAACCTTGTATCACGCTCTTGAATTATTGCAGACACAAGGAATTCATGCAATCAAACATTTTCTTGAGAGAGTTGAAAGTGAGAGTGACGGGAAGAAAAGTTATAAATCCTTAATTAAGAATCCAAATTATGACTTACTCAAAAAAATGCTTGACGGATATGAACATATAGATCATCCAAAGCTTAAGCTTCTAAAAGAAGAAATAATTAAACAATTTCAAAAAAATCATAAATCTAAAATTATTGTTTTCAGTCAATATAGGGATACTACTTCTCACTTAGTTGAGAATCTAAAATCTATACAAAATGTTTCCGTTGAGAGATTTGTTGGACAAGCATCCAGGTTAGGAGACCTGGGTCTGAAACAGAAGGATCAAGCAAATATAATTGAAGGATTTAAAAATGGAAACACAAATGTTCTTGTTGCTACTTGTATCGCAGAAGAAGGTTTAGACATACCGAGTGTCGACTTAGTTATATTCTATGAACCAGTACCAAGTGAGATTAGATATATACAGAGAAAAGGTAGAACGGGCAGAAAGGTTGCTGGAAAGACGGTAATACTTGCAGCTCGAGATACTTATGATACAATTTATCTATATGTCAGTGACCGCAAAGTCAAAAGAATGAAAAATATAATGAAAAATCTAAATCAGGAACTAAATCCAATAATTCGCCTTGGACCAAAGCCTCAGCAAATTATTATGTCGCAAGAGGAGCTAAAAGAAATAGAAAACGGAGTAGAATTATCAAAGAACGATACCATATCTATTCAATCAGAAGAAGAAAAGGCTCTAAGATTTACAAAAGATGTAGATAAGGTTGCAAAACGAGTTTACATAGTATTACTCAAAGCAGGAATGAAAGGCATGTTAATAGATGATTTGATTGAAGAGATGTCCGAGCAAGAAGGATTGTCCTCCTCAATGACAAAGGGGGCAATAGATAACCTTGAAAAGATAGACAAGATCTCAAAAATAAGCAAAGATCATGTTGCGATATCAAGTGCTACTACATTTTCGAGTGGAAGAGGAGGTTATGGAAGAAATATATATGAAATAAAGATAGAAAAAGTCTATCCAGGTAGAGCAGTGGTTTGGATTAACGATAAGTGGAGGGCTAGAGTTATGCCTCACGATTTCGAAGGTCCAGAAAGCATAATTAAAAAGAATACTCGATTTAGAGCAAAGGGAACTTTGTATCGAGATGAAGGGACATTATGTATCAGGATAAAAGAGGTAATCGAACTTCTCTAAATACAAACAATTTTTTCAAAAACCATATATACTTGATTTAGATATCGGGTAAACGTTTTTCAAAATCTTTTTTTCATTTCTAACGCGCGCTAATAATTCGTTTAATTATTTTTAATCATTTTTGCTAAGAAAAATCCTGATGATTCGTGCTTGTGTGGATAAAGCCTTCTACACTTTTTTAAACCTCGCAAACCTGGCAAACCAATATTCGGTTTTATATCAACTAGTTTAAAGTTAGGTTGAACTCTGAGGAATTTTTCGATTAACATCTCATTTTCTTCCAATGTTATACTACACGTCGAGTATGTTAGAATCCCACCTAATTTCAAATGTTTACCTATATTTCTGATTATCTTAAACTGTAATTCTGAATATTTTTTTAGATCTTCAGAATTTAATCGCCATTTCAAAGAAGGTGTCTTTATAAAAATTCCAGTTCCACTACAGGGTGGATCGACTATAGCGATATCAGCTTTAATTTTTATTGGAAGATCATAACTTACATCCGAAATTATTGGCTCAGCAATTTTAACAGCTAACCTTCTCATCTCTCTTTTCCAAATTCTCATTCTATTTGCTGAAATATCGATAGAATATATTTTTCCTTTGTTTTTCATAATTTGAGATATTAGACTCGTTTTTGAACCAGGTGCAGCACAAAGGTCTAAAATTATCTGATTAGGTTTTGCATTGGAAGCAAGAACCGACAAACAACTCGATTTGTCTTGAATGTGAAATAATCCTTCTCTATAAGAATTTAATCTAACCAGAGATCTGCTAGTTTTTAATATTTTATATACAAACTTTAATGCCATAATTTTTTCTAACCGTACTCCCTCAGAATATAGCTTTTTAACAATTTCCTCTTCTTCACCTTTCAGAGTGTTGAGCCTTAAGTAGTTAGTAGGTCTATCAAGGTTCTTCTCTAAAATCTGTAATGCTTTCCTCCTTCCAAAAATCTTGAAAATATGTTTAACATACCAGTTAGGATGGTTCGTTTGAAGAGAAATCCTCTTTATTTCATCTAAATTATCAAAAATATTCTTAATATTGACGGTGAACAACCCACCGAAAAAAAATTCAAATGGTCGAAGTTCTCTCCAACCGATAACTCTTCTTCCTGATTTTAAGAAGCTTATTGCCTCTTTTACACTAGATTTCCTAAAGATGACCCAATAAACATATAATCGTAGAAAATTTCTAACGCCATAAGTTACTTCATCTAATGAATTTGTATCTAAAATCTCTTTATTGATTAAATAATCAATGAGATTAAGTCTTCTATTAACTTCAAAAATTAGCATTTGAGCTAATCTTAGAGAACTAGAATCTGTAACTTTCAACTGCCTTGAAACTTTAGATAGAGCTTCTCTTTCACCAATTCTGTCAAGTTCCATCCAACTAAGTGCTTCTACAGCCACTGACACAGACTTTTCTAACATTCGACTCACTAAATGTAGAGAGGTTCTATATTTAGTATATAAGATTAAAAGAGGCGCTTTTGTTAAGTTTAATAATCATATAATGATCAATGAGAAATTATGAATATTCCGGTTAAACTGATTGGATTAGCTGCTATTTCGCTTTTAATTGGCCTTGGTTCCAGTTATAGTATTATTAGTATTATTCCCGTTAAAACAGAAATTCAAACGACAACCGAGACCAAAATTATTGAAAAGATGGGAAATCAAACTACCACTACAATAGCTAAGATTATTCAAGAAAGAAAGACCATAACTACTACCGTAACAGGATACGCTACAACTTTCACTGAAATCATAACTGTGCCAGAAGATGGAACTACTACGACACAAACGCCTAGAGTGTGGACTACTATCGAAGTATTTGAAGGAAATGATGATGCAAATACAGATGTTTTTCAAATTTCATCAATTGAATGGAAGATCGTATATACCATCGAAGCTAATAAATCCCCCATCTTCAATTTCTGGCTTTATAGATCTGATGAGCCTTTAATTTACAAATTAATGGTTACCGAACGTGAGTCAGGTACTCGAACCATTCCTTTTAGCTCAGGCCCAGCCAACTTCTTTCTAAAAATTGAGGCTAAGAATGTTAAATGGAAGATTGAAATTCAAGCCAAAGAATAATTTAATAAAAAAACGTTTTCGTTAGATAAAAGTTATCTATCTTAAAGGACTTTGTAATGAATAAAATAATTGATTGCTAGTGTGTTTGATTTTTAGAAATTAAGAAATATAGTGAAATTGTTCTATGCAAAATTTGGATGAATTCTTATCGGAACCAGTTAATAATCAAAAAATATCTGAAAAAAGGAAAGCAAAATCAGAATCAAATGAACCAAATTTAAAAAAAGAAATTATTGAAAACAATGCAAAATCCTTTTTATTGGGCGTTGGTTATGATGGAGATAAAGGCTTAGCTTATGCCAAATTATATGATTTTAAAAGTGATAAGATAGTTCTATGGTTTGATGATACTGGACATAAGCCATACTGCATTTCTGATCAACCTATTGAAGTATTAGAAGAGAATAAGGATCTAGTTTCCCATAGCGGTTTTGACCATTTTGAAGAGATAGAAAAGTACGATCCAATTACTGATAGCCAAAAGAAGATGACGAAGATAGTAGCTAGAGATCCATTATCGATTGGGGGAAGGCCAATTGGCTGCATCAGGGACATAATAAAAGCTTGGGAAGCTGATATTAGGTATGCAGAGAATTATATTCATGATAGAAATCTTGAGATTGGGATGCCTTATGAAGTAAAAGATGGAAAACTTATCCCAAGTAAATTTGAGCTGCCAGACAGTATATTGGCTGATTTAGAAAAAACTCTTGAAGATGAGCTCGATGAATTTAAAAAATTATCATACAACTGGGCAAGACTTTTAGAGTGCCCTGTCCCCGAATTCATGCGAGCATCTATCGATATAGAAGTATACTCTCCAATTGAGACTAGAATTCCAGATCCAAACGAAGCAGAATATCCGATAATTTGTATAAGCATTATCGGGACAGATGATTTTAGACAGGTATTGCTCCTTAAGAGGGAAAACATTCCAGAAGAAAGCGAGTCTATATCCTTAGACGCCGATATAATATTTTTTCAAACTGAAAAAGAATTGCTCTCATATTTCTTCAAATGTATAGGTAAATATCCAATAATTGTAACCTTCAACGGAGACGATTTTGATCTCAGATATCTTAGAAATAGGGCTCAAAGCTTAGATTTTGAAAAAGAACAGATCCCTATAGAATTAGGTAGGGATTATGCAACTATTAGAAAAGGGATTCATCTGGATCTATACAGATTTTTTTTCAATAGATCTATTCAAGTTTATGCTTTTGGCCAAAAATATAGGGAAAAATCCTTAAACGAAATTGGAAGTTCCCTTCTTAATGTAGGGAAAAAGGAGATCACCAAACCCATTTCAGAACTCACTTATTCTGAATTGGCGATATATTGCTATCGAGATGCAGAAATTACTATCAATTTAACAAAATTCGATGATAGTCTACTAATTAAATTAATGATTCTACTGGCAAGAATTAGTTATATGGATATTGAGGACGTAACGAGACAAGGTGTATCCGGTTGGATTAGAAGCATGCTTTTTCATGAGCATAAGAAAAGGAATTATTTAATTCCCCGCCAAGATGAAATTTTGGAATTTAAAGGTAGAACAGTTAGCGAGGCGATAATTAAGGGTAAAAAATATAAGGGCGCTATAGTTGTTGAGCCAACTCCGGGGGTACATTTTGGTGTATCGGTTCTTGATTTTGCCTCACTCTACCCATCAGTAATTAAAATTTGGAATTTAGGATATGGAACTGTTAACTGCCCTCATGAAGATGAAGAATGTAAGAATAACAAAGTCCCTAATATGTCCCACTGGGTATGCAAAAAAAGGAAAGCGTTGGAAAGCCTTTTGATAGGTTCGCTGCGAGATTTGAGAGTAAACTTTTACAAACCTAAACTAAAAGATCCAAACCTTTCAGATAACATGCGCAGTTGGTACAGAGTGGTATCAGACGGTCTAAAAGTTGTACTCAATGCTAGTTATGGAGTATTCGGCGCGGATAGATTTGCTTTATATTGTCCCCCTGTTGCAGAAGCAACAGCTGCTATCGGTAGGTATGTGATACAAAATACAATAGATAAAGCACAGTCGCTTGGGATACATGTTCTATATGGAGATACCGATTCAATATTTTTTGAAAGCTCAGATCAGATGCAGTTGAAGAATTTAATAGAATGGTCAAAAAATTCTATGAAATTAGAACTCGAAGTAGATAAAGAATATAAATACGTTGCTCTCAGCTCACGTAAGAAAAATTATCTTGGCGTTTACTCCGATGGTAAAGTAGACATTAAAGGACTAACAGGTAAAAAAAGACACACTCCAAAATTTATAAAAAATACGTTCTATGAAATGATAGATAAACTAAGCGAAGTGGAATCGAAAGAAGAATTCGAAAAAATTAAAGGAGAAATCAAGAACATCGTGAAAAAATGCTATCTAAAATTAAAAAATAGAGAGTACTCACTTGAAGATTTAGCCTTTAGTATTGTAATTAGTAAATCTCCAGAAAGATATACCAAAACAACACCTCAGCATGTTAAAGCGGCTCAACTATTGATGGAAAAAGGAATTGACATAAAGAGGGGAGATCTTATTACGTTTGTTAAGGTAGTTGGGGAAACTGGAGTAAAACCGGTAAGTTTGGCCTCTATTAATGAAATAGATTCTCAAAAATATGTAGAATATATTGATTCGATATTTGATCAAGTTTTTGATCCGATGGACATTGATTTCCAAGAATTGATAGGAGCAACAAAGTTGGAAAAATTCTTCTAATTCTTTTAAATAATTTAAGTTGATTCATTAAAATTTGTGAGATTCTTGATGAGCTTGAAAAATATTCTTGAAGATGAATTGGATGATCTTATTAAATTAGCTGTAACCGAGCTGCCAGATGATGTTGAGCAAGCATTAAAAAATGCTCTAAAGAACGAAAAAACAGAGATTGGAGAAATGAACCTAAGGATCATTCTAGAAAATCTTGAAATAGCAAAAACCAAATCACTACCAATCTGTCAAGATACAGGCATTCTAAATTTTTTTATAAAAATCGGTAAATGTAGCATAAGTTATGATGAAATATATGAAATAATCAAAAATGCAGTTAAAAGGTCTACTAAGAATATCCCAATCAGACCAAGTGTCGTTGATCCTCTCTCAAGAAAAAATACAAATAATAACGTTGGTGAAAAAATTCCGCATCTATACGTTGATTTCAATTCTGAACCTTATTTTGAAATAACCGTTTTCCCAAAAGGGGCAGGTTCTGAAAATATGTGTAGGCTGTTCATGCTAACGCCACATGAGGGATTGATGGGAATAAAAAAATCAGTTTTAGAGACTGTGATAGAATCAGGAGGAAAACCCTGCCCTCCAATTAAAATTGGAATAGGGATAGGAGGGTCTTCCGACTTAGCGATGAAGTTATCGAAAGATGCATTATTGAGGCCGTTAGGTAAGAACCATCCTGCTCAAAGAATTGCGAGTATAGAAAATGAGTTGCTTAAGATGATAAACGATACTGAATTGGGCCCCATGGGTCTTGGAGGAATTGTGACTGCGCTTGGAGTTAATATCGAATATGCATCTTGTCATACTGCATCACTTCCCTTAGGCATTGGAATGCAATGCTGGGCCGATAGAAGGGCTACTATGAGAGTTTATGAAAGTGGTAAAATTGAATATCTATCACACAGGAGGGCTGGACATTAATTACCCATTTATCAACTCCAGTTTCTAAAGCAGAGATAATAAAATTAAAAGTTGGGGATATAGTTTATCTTTCCGGGACAATAATTACTGCGAGGGATAGGGCCCATATGAGGGCTAAAGAATATATTAGGGCTGATAAGAAAGTACCAAATGAATTTGAAAACTCTGTGGTTTATCATTGTGGGCCAATTGTTAAAAAGAAGAATGGAAATTGGACAGTGATATCTGCAGGACCGACAACCAGTTACAGAATGGAATCCCTGGAGCATGAATTAATTCAAAGATTTGGAATAAAAATGATCGTTGGTAAAGGTGGGATGGGAGAAAAAACTGCCAAAGCTCTGAAAGAGTTTAAGAGTGTGTATTGCAGCTTCACTGGGGGGGCAGGAGCCTATGCCACTCAGAATATAAAAAAAATATTGAATGTTGAATGGCTTGATTTAGGAACTCCTGAAGCTGTATGGATCTTTGAAGTACTAGACTTTGGGCCATTGGTGGTATCCATGGATTCGCATGGCGGTAATTTGTACAATGAGGTCAATAAAAAAGTAATTCAAAATTATCAAATGATCTTGGAATCTAAAAATAAGTACTAATTCAATTACATCTAATTTTCTCGATTTAAAAAAATTCCAAATTTCCAATGGAAGTGAAATTTTTGATATCCGTTATTGGATTAATGGGGATTCCTGAAGTCTATGAGGGAGATGATATTGCAGGCTTAATCAGCAATGCGGCTAAAAAACAGGGGATTACCATAGAGAGTGGTGATATTATAGTAGTCACACATAAAATTGTTTCAAAATCTGAGGGAAGGATTATTAATATAAACAAAGTGGTCCCATCTGCATTTTCTAATCAAATATCAAAATCTTCAAAAAAAGATCCAAGATATATTGAAATTGTACTAAATGAAACAAAAAGAATAGTAAAAATGATAGGTCGGCATCTAATCACTGAAACTAAACAAGGACTTGTTTGTGCTAATGCAGGAATTGATAGATCTAATGTATCTCAAGAAGAGAATGTAGCATTGCTCCCCAAAGATCCTGATATATCGGCTTTAAATATGAGAGAGAAAATCAAAGAGCTTACAGGTTCAGAAGTTGTAGTTATTATATCTGACACATTCGGAAGGCCATGGCGTAAGGGCCAGATTAATATTGCGATAGGAGTCTCTGGAATGATTCCTTTAAAGGATTATCGAGGGAAAAAAGACATTTTTGGGAATACACTCTCAGTATCAAATATTGCTATTGCTGATGAAATTGCATCGGCTGCAGAGTTAGTCATGAATAAAGTTGATGGCATACCTGTTGCGATAATTAAGGGTTATGATTATCCCAAAGGTGAAGGCGATAGTAAAGATCTAATAAGGTCAAGTCGAAGGGATCTATTTGCTTGAATAAAGAATATAAATTGTTTTTTCAGTCTTTACTAACTGAGATACTTTTTATGAACCTTTATGAGGTATTATTGTAGCGTCTAAAAATTCTCTCTGAAATTCTTTGATAGCACCCAATTCAACATAATGAACTTTCTGGGCGATCTGATCAGCAAGTTTCCTAATATTTCTTGATTTCAGTGCTAATCTTGCCCCTGAACCGGCGGTATTGCCTACAAATACTATTTTGTCATCAGGAATATTGGGAAATACTCCTATACTCCTTGCGCTTTCTGGATTCAGATAGGTTCCAAAAGAACCTGCTAAATATAATTTCTTAATATCTTCTGATGACACTCTATATTTCTTCATTAGAATTGAACAACCAGTGTAAATTGCTGCCTTAGCTAATTGAACCTCTCTAATGTCTGACTGAGTTATTGTAATTTCCTTTCCAGTAGCAGAGCTTCCCTTAGGAACTATTATAAATTCATTTACGCCATTGACAGTCAGCAACCTATCTTTTATATATTTTGTATTTAGGAGACCATTCTCATTAATTATACCTGCTTTAAACATCCCGGCAATTGTATCAACTACCCCTGAACCACAAATTCCTTTTGGTTTTACATTTCCAATGACGTTGTAGGACAATTTAGGACCTTTCTCTACTTTTATTTTCTCAATAGCTCCTCTTTGTGCTCTTATGCCATGCTTTATATGAGCACCTTCAAAGGCTGGACCAGAAGCGCATGAGCATGCGAGTATCTTTTTATTATTTCCTAAAGCAATTTCTGCATTAGTTCCTATATCGATTAGCATAGACAGCTCAGATGATTCATACAAACCGGTAGATATGATATCAGCAACAGCATCACTGCCTACAAAACCTGCAATAACAGGCATGGCATGAACATAACAATTAGGATTGATCTTAAGTCTTAATTTGTGCGATATGATATTAATTGATTCTCTTATTATTGGAGGATAAGGAGATAAGGTTAGATATTTTGGCATCAAATTCAGGAATATATGATGCATGGCTGTATTTCCAACAAAAGTTAAATCATATATATCGTCATTTTTTATCTTAAATTTCAAACAAAATTCATCAATAATATCGTTGATATCATTTATGACCAATTTATTTAATTCTATCAAAACTTTTTCATTTTTTATTATCTTCGAAATTCTCGAAATTATGTCCTCTCCATACTTTCTTTGGGAGTTCAATCTAGAAGATGATTCTAAAAGAGTACCGTTGTTTAAATCGATAAGATATCCAGCTATCTTAGTAGTACCGATGTCAAAAGCAACACCATAATTTTTCTTAGTTGTGTCTCCAGATTCTATATTTAAAATCATCTTATCATACGAGAGAGAAACAGTTACCTTCCAATCGGACTCCCTTAATTTCATTGGTAAATCTCTTAAAGCCTCGTAAGAGATGTGATATGCATTTGATGAACCATTTGAATTTATTGCTTCTATAATTCTATCAAAATCCGAGTTGATATTATTTAATGTCGTTTTTAAAAGTTTCAAATATTTCTTTTTAATAGGAGGATCAAGTTTAACGTATGGTTCTAATCCTGTTACTGAAAGTTTTTGATATTCAGTTAAGCTCTCAGCTGGTATTTCAATTTCGATTTCTTCATCTTTTTTTATAAAACAACAACAAGCTAATCTGTATTTATTCCCTAAATCTTTAGGGGATATTAGTTCCTTTTCTGAAGGTGTTATAGTCGATAGAGCATTTTTTCCATTTCTTATAATGACTTTGCATTTTCCACAAATTCCATTTCCTCCGCAAAATGATGGAATTTCTATATCGGCTTTGGTTAGTATATTCAAAAGATTATCTTTTACAGAAGCATTTATTCGAACTCCATTCGGGAATACAACAACTTTGACCATAAAATTTCACTCATTATAGAATTTTATAGAATACTGACAAAGAATATTATGCATTTATCTTAATAACAAGTAAATTTTTATCTTTAGCCTCAAATCTATTAATGGCTGTGACAATGATGAAGATTAAACCACCAGTACCTGTAGAAATCCTTGATTTAAAAAATTTTGTAAGATTAGCACTTGCACTCTCAGATTCACATCAAATAATTTGGTCTATGTCAAATAAAGGTGAAAAAATTCTTGCTTTGTTCACTGCCTATATGTATTGGGATGGCGACATTCCATTATTATCATTTATTAAGGATACTAATTCAAAAAAACCATTTCTTGCATATAAGAGCAATTCATCAAAAGGAGAGGAGTATCTATTTACCGAGAGTGCAGACGATCCTAGATACGTTTATGCATCGTTTATAGATGTTAAAAAGATTCCTAAGCCTTTCAGGGAGTCCATCGAGTGTAAATATCCAGTTCCCAAGAAACCAATGTTAGTTGAAGTTGAAAATTTACTTTCTTTAATAAGAATTCTGTTATCTATTTCTGTGCGAGAAGATACAAATTTCCCTCTTTGGCACTTTAAAAGAGATGGAAAACATATAATTGGTATTTGCATACCTTTTGAGCATTATTATGAGGCCGATGCAATTCCGATCTTCTTCTATTTAAGACAAAATAAACCACCTTCGCATCCATTTATAAGGTACTATGCATCAAAATCATCTGGTGAAAAGGCTGTGTATGTAAATAATACATCTGATTCCAAATTCTTCTATGCCAAAATAATAAGTGTCAAAGACTTTCCAATTTTCTCCTAAATCAAAGAGAGTACATGCCTGGGGAAATAGTCATCGAGAGCTTTTACATTTAAAATTTTAAAACCTCCCTTACTTAATGCCTCAACAAATGCTTCAGCCGTCTCTATTTTTGTGAAAACAGGAATTGAAAATTCTGAAGCTGTTTTTCGAATTATGGAACCATCACTCCTTCTATTGTCGTTATAGTGATGTGTCTGGGTATTTATTACAGCCTCTATTTTTCCATTGGATATTTCTTGAAGTATCTCGTTACTTCCCTTGCTAATTTTTTTTAGAATACTGACGTTTTCAACTCGATTTTTCTTCAAAAAGTTAGCAGTACCCTTTGTTGCAACGATTCTATATCCTAATTCTATTAATCGTTTTGAAATATTAATCGCTCTAAACTTATCAATATCGCAAACCGTTATTAGCACTTTACTTCCTATCTTTGGAATCTTAAATCCTGCTGCGATGAATGCCTTTAAAAGTGCATTTGAAAAGTCATAATCCAAGCAAGCCACTTCTCCAGTGGAAGACATCTCAACATCCAATACTGGATCAGCACCTTTTATTCTCGAGAATGAGAATGTAGGGCTTTTAACAGATATATGATGTATCTTTCTACTCTTTATTTTGAGTCCATCTAGAGTTCTTCCTACCATTACCTTGCTGCCTGCCCATATTAAGGGTATGCCATTTGATTTGCTGGAGAATGGCATACTCCTACTCGCCCTTAGATTAAGCTCAATAACATAGACTTTATCTCCTTTTACTACAAATTGGATATTGAAAGGCCCCCTTATCCGCAAAGATTTAGCGATCATAGTGGTATAATTTTCGATTTTACTAATGATTTTTTCATCTACATTCTGAGGAGGTATGACCATATTGGCATCGCCGCTATGTGTACCTGCTTGTTCGATGTGTTCTATGATGGCCCCCATAAGTATACTTCTTCCATCACATACTGCGTCTACTTCCAATTCTTTTGCATTTTTTATAAATTTACTGACTACAACTGGATAATCTCGTGATATCTTTACAGCTAAGCCTATGTATTCTTCGAGTTCCATTTTGTTCCTAGCTACTCGCATTGCAGCTCCTGAAAGTACATATGATGGTCTAATTATGACAGGGTATCCCACCCCCTCAGCAAATTTTATTGCTCCATCTATTGAGGTCAACATCCTCCATCTAGGTTGTGGAACACCTAATCTTCTTAGTAATGAACTGAATTTCGATCTATCTTCGGCCATATCGATGCTTGTTGCAGTGGTTCCAATTAAATTAAATCCATTCTTCACAAGAGGTATGGCCAAATTGTTTGATGTCTGTCCCCCAACACTTACTACCGTACCGATTGGATTCTCTCTTTCTATTATATCCATTACCCTCTCTAGGGTAATTTCCTCAAAATACAATTTATCCGACATGTCAAAATCGGTCGATACAGTTTCAGGATTATTATTTAGCACAATAACTTCATCTAGCCCCTCTTCCTTTATTGCCCATACCGTGTTCATTGTGCAATAATCAAATTCTACACTACTTCCAATTCTAATACAACCTGAACCGAGAACTAGAATCTTTTTTAGATCTTTGAAATCAACATCATCGTAATCTCCGCCATATGTAATATAGCAATAATTTGTTTGCGAAGACCATTCTGCTGCCATTGTGTCGATTATTTTAAATGAGGGAACTATTTTGAAATTCTTTCTTAACGATCGAACTTTCGACTCTTTTGTATTCAAGCATTTAGCCAGTTGCCCATCCGAAAAACCTAGTTTTTTAGCTTCCTTGAAAGTATTAATGACCTTTGTACACTTTCTTATGGATTTCAATTTACGAATTTTAGCTTCGACTTTTATGATATTTTGTAACTTATGGATGAACCACGCATCAATTTTAGTAACTTCTGAGATTTCTTCAACACTTATTCCTGACTTAAGTGCTTTTGATATCAAAAACAATCTTTCGCTAGTGGGATTCTGAAGTTTTTCGATTATACTCTTCTTACTCTCATTTTGCATTTCATTCTCATCATTGCAAATGAATCCAATTTTATCTATCTCCAACTCACGAATAGCCTTTTGTAAAGCCTCTTCAAAACATCTCCCTATCCCCATCACCTCGCCGACTGATTTCATTTGGGGGCCGATTAAATATCTTGCGCCTTTAAATTTTTGAAAATCCCATCTTGGAATTTTTACAACTAAGTAATCCAAAGCTGGCTCAAAACAAGCAGTTGTAACTCCAGTGACTTTGTTCTTTAATTCTGGAAGTAAATATCCAATTGCTAATTTTGCAGAGATATATGCTAGAGGGTATCCAGTTGCTTTGGAAGCTAAAGCACTGGAACGTGATAATCTTGCATTTACTTCTATTGCAACATATTTTTCACTTTTAGGATCTAAACCAAATTGTATGTTGCATTCTCCAATAATTCCTAAACCGCGAATTACCCTTATTGATGCGCTTCGTAGCATCTGATATTCTCTATTCGTAAGTGTTTGAGTCGGAGCTACAACTATGCTATCTCCAGTGTGAATGCCCAATGGATCAAAATTCTCTAGGCCTGCAACAGTTATGGTATTATCATCAAAATCTCTCATTACTTCATACTCAATTTCCTTCCATCCATTCAGACTTTGTTCTATCAAAACTTGATGAACCATACTTTGCTTGAATGCTTTTCTGGTTATATCTTTCAATTCATTTCTATTTTTAGCAATACCTGATCCTCCACCACCAAGTGTGTATGCTACTCGAACAATTACAGGATAGCCAATATCTTTACCGATTCGTAATGAATCATCTACAGTATAAGCTGCCTCGCTTAAGGGAATTGGTACATTTATTTTTTCCATACTCTCCTTGAATAATTCTCTATCTTCTGTTCTTTCTATAGTTTCAATATTAGTCCCAAGGACTCTAACTCCTTCTCTTTGTAAAATACCCCTCCTATTTAATTCAATACCTAAATTAAGACCTGTCTGTCCACCAAAACCCAATAATATTCCATCAGGTTTCTCACGTTTTATTATCTGTTCTAATATCTCAGGGACGCAAGGTTCTAGATATACCTTGTCGGCCATTCGATAACTGGTTTGTATGGTGGCAATATTTGGATTTACTAAAACTGCCTCGATATTCTCTTCTCTAAGCGCTTTCAAGGCTTGGGAGCCGCTATAGTCGAATTGCGGGAATGAAGTTATAACTTCATTCATTCCGCTGCTTGGCCTATTATTATGCCCCCACTTCCAATTACCAATACTTTGCTAATTTCTTCAATCTTTGGCATTATTTTATTTCCCTCATAAAATCATCAAAAAAAGCCTGTGTATCATTCGGACCAGGAGATGCTTCTGGATGCCATTGAACAGCTGATATTTTTGAATCTTTATGTGTAATCCCTTCAACGGTTCCATCGTTAGCATTTACATAAGTTATTTTGAGCTCAGTTTTTTCAAGTGATTTAGGATCTATTGCATAACCATGATTCTGACTGGTTATATGGCAATTATTCGTCTCTATATTTAAGCAAGGATGATTCTGACCTCTATGGCCGAATTTCAATTTATATGTATTTCCCTTCCAAGCTAGAGCTATGATTTGAGCCCCTAAACATATTCCAAAAATTGGAATATCATACTCAAATATCTCTTTAAGAGTGTCAATTAAATAATCGATGCGTTTGGGATCGCCTGGGCCATTTGAGATGAGAATGCCATTGGGCTTAAAACTTAAAATATCATCGACATTACAAGAAGGGGGTATCTGAATTACATCAATTTCTCGATCTAACAGGTTCGCTAAAATACTCTTTTTAACCCCACAATCAACTAAAACTACTTTTAAATTTGAGTTAGATGTATGGCTGTATATTTTTTTAGGGCAGACTTCATTTACTAAATCTCTTTTATTTGGATCTTGAACTTGTTTTACCTCTTCAAGTAATCCGTCGATAGATGGTTTTTCTTTTTCATAGTATACCTGTAATATTCCTAGCATAGTACCGTGAGTCCTAATCTTTTTAGTCAGTGCTCTCGTGTCTATATTTTCTAAACCAGGGACATCATACTTTTCCAAAAAAGTATCTAAGTTCATACTCGAAGTCCAATGATTTGGTCTTCTGCATAATTCGTGAATAATATACCCTTCAACTTTAGGATAATCCGATTCAAAATCCCTAGAATTTACTCCATAGTTGCCAATAAGAGGATAAGTCTGTAGCAGTATTTGGCCTTTATACGAAGGATCTGTTATGGACTCGGTATATCCAACCATTCCTGTATTGAAAACAACCTCTCCTGAAATTCTTTTTACAGCACCGAATCCAATTCCAGAGAAAACAGAACCGTCTTCTAGGACTAAAATAGCTTTTTTCTTTTTGCAATTATTGTTGATCAGTAAACCCTTCTTGATCTGATATTATGGCTTTCATTTAAACTTTTCATCATTTAAAGAGCTTTTATTTGTTGTACTATTCCCATAACTTTTTAACCTAAAATATACTCTTCTGTTATTTTTCCCTTTATTTTTAGCCTTAATCATCTCGATTGTTCCGACCTCTTTTAAGTTTTTTACGTGAGTGCCTCCATCCGCCTGTTTATCTAAACCCTGAATTTCAACAATTCTTAACACTGGAATGTTTGGAGGTAAAGCGTTAGCAAGTTTTGTCACGCCAGGTATTTTCATCGCTTCTCCTCTTAGTACTTCATACCACTTTACTGGGATATCTTTTTTGAACAGTTCATTTGCTTTATCGATATAAGTTTGAAATATTTCTCGGCTGAAGTTTTCTAGATTAAAATCAAATCTAACCTTATCTTCTTCTAGTTGATTCCCTGTAATCAGAGCACCAGTTTCTTTCTCAAGAATTGCTGCCAAAGTATGTGCCGCAGTATGGTTGCGCATTAATTTATATCTACGCTTCCAATCTAATATGCAATGAACTTTGTTCCCCTTATTCAAACCAACCTTATCCACTTCGTGTGATATGCTTCCTTTAAATTTATTTACAGATATTGTATTGAAAACATTATTTTCATGGATAATCTTGCCTGTAT
>Ga0111204_119_pt1 | contig 26639 bp, 24 predicted proteins | sample DeeMarSWOR136_30_FD_80378 | JGI IMG/M metagenome (GOLD analysis project Ga0111204, IMG submission 80378) | Crenarchaeota group archaeon SMTZ-80
CGTTATCTCACTTAAGAGAACACCTCACGGCACGAGCTGGCGACGGCGATGCACCTCCTCTCAGCTAGTCCGGTAAGACCTTTAATCTGACCTTCATCCCGCTGTCTTCCCTGGTAAGATTTCCGGTGTTGACTCCAATTAAACCGCAAGCTTCACCCCTTGTGGTGCTCCCCCGCCAATTCCTTTAAGTTTCAACCTTGCGGCCGTACTTCCCAGGTGGCAGGCTTAATGACTTCCCTGCGGCACCGGAGCGGTTCGTGACCGTCCCGACACCTAGCCTGCATCGTTTACAGCTGGGACTACCGGGGTATCTAATCCCGTTCGCTCCCCCAGCTTTCGCCCCTCACCGTCGGGCGCGTTTTGGTCGGCCGCCTTCGCCACTGGTGGTCCTCCCGAGATTATAGGATTTCGCCCCTACCCCGGGACTACCGCCGACCTCCCCCGCCCCCAAGCCAAAAAGTATTCTCCGCAGCCCAACGATTGGATCGTCGGATTTAACGGAGAACTTTTTTGGCCGGCTACGGACGCTTTAGACCCAATAATCGTCCCAACAACTCGAGGAGCTGGTATTACCGCGGCGGCTGACACCAGACTTGCCCTCCTCTTATTCTCCTGACTCATTACACCAGGTAAAAGCCATCCTCAGCGGACGGCACTCGGGGTGGCCCCGTCACGCTTGCGCGCATTGCGGAGTTTCCGCGCCTGCTGCGCCCCGTGGGGCCTGGGTCCGTATCTCAGTACCCATCTCCGGGCTCCCGCTCTCACGGCCCGTACCGGTTACAGGATTGGTGAGCCATTACCTCACCAACAACCTGATCGGGTGCGGCCTCATCCCTAGGCAAGATTAGAAGACATGTTCCTAATCCCTTTTCAATAGAAAACCATTCCAGGCATCTCTATCTATTGGGCATTAACCTCAGTTTCCCGAGGATATTCCCATCCCAGGGGTAGATTAGCCACATGTTACTGAGCCGTACGCCGCTCCTCCAACATGGTCTGGAGTTGCTCGACTCGCATGGCTTAGTCCCACCCCGATAGCAGTTGGGTCCGCCAGGATCAAGCGGAGTTAAGACGATTAAACTGCACGGCCTTACTATACGAATTAAGGAATAGCAGAGTTTAACTATGAAACCTTTCTCGGACCTAAAAATTCGTGATTGCGATTATTTATTTTAGGTCTTCATCTTTGTGTCCGTAATTGGAGGTCAGTCTTTCATTGAAAGCCCTTCGGCTTTTGTCATCTAGATTGACGCCGCCGGAATTACGGATTTTAGTTAGCTATCTAACTTTGGAAAAAAGTTCTTCACAATAATATAAGCCTTTCTCTTTGTAAAAAACCTTTCTTATCGTTTTTTGTAAGTTTTCGTTTGCTTATAAAGGAAATATAGATACCCATCGATTAGAGCTTCTTCGCTAGCTTCGAGTATATTCGTTGAGACGCCTACAGTTGACCAGCTCTCACCTTTTCGTTCGAATTCTATAAAAACCTGAACTGCCGCTGCCGTACCTTTTTCGACATCAATCTCTCTGACTCTATATCCGGTAAGATTTACTTCCGATAATTCCGGGTAATATGATTCTAGAGCTCTCTTTAACGCTATATCAAAAGCATTTACTGGACCATTTCCTTCAGCAGCGGCCATAGTTTTTCGATCGTTCATAGAAAGTTTTACAACGCTTTCAGAAAAAATCTCATTACTTTCCCCAATTACATAAGCTCTCCAATTAATTAGGTTAAAGAATTCCAACTTTTTACCTAAGATTTTTGCATATATTAAATTCAAACTTGCATTCGCACTTTCAAAATTATAACCTGATGCTTCCAGGTCCTTGATTCTTTTAAGAATCTCAAATGCTCTAGGATCTTCCTTCTTTAATTTAAAACCAAATTCCTTTGCTTTTGATACGATATTTGCTAAACCAGCTTGTGAGGATATCAGAATTGTCCTTTTATTCCCAACTTGCGAGGGATCAATATTTTCATAAGCAGAAGGAATTTTCTGCACAGCATGCCCGTGTAATCCAGCCTTGTGAGCAAATGCATACCTTCCAACAAATGGCAGATAGTGATTTCTATTTAAGTTTGATATTTCATAAACATAATCTGAAATATTGGTTAGCATTTCAAGGTTTAAGTTGGTATTGATTCCAAATCCAAATTCAAGATTGCCTACGAATTCGATAAGATTGGCGTTTCCACACCTTTCCCCAATTCCATTTATCGTTCCCTGGAAGTGCAAGGCGCCTGCCATAAATGCCTGTAAAGAATTGGCAGTAGCCAATCCTCTATCATTATGAGCATGAATCCCCAATGGTTTTTTTATGATTTCATTCGTCTGTTTTGTTATCTCGTATACTTCGTTAGGAATTGAGGCCCCCCTTGTATCGCATAGAATAATGTCAGAAGCTCCTGCTCTTTCAGCCTCTTTAAGAGTCTCTAATGCATATTCCGGATTTTCTTTGTAACCATCGAAATAATGTTCAGCATCAAAAATGATCTCATAATTATGACTTTTAATATATTTTATCGATTCCGAGATCATCCTTAAATTTTCATCTAGAGACGTCTCAAGGATCTTTTCGACATGAAGCTTCCAAGATTTGCCAACTAATGTAATACAATCTGCCCCACTATTTACTAATATTTCCAGTCCTTGGTCTTCATTTGGATCAATATCCGCTCTTCTCGTCATACCTACTGCAGATACTTTGCATTTAATCTTTTCTTTCTTGATTCTTTTAAAAAATTCATGATCTACTATATTTGAAGTCCCTGGCCAGCCACCTTCGATAAATTTGATTCCAAAATCAGAGAGCTTTCGTGCAATCTTTATTTTATCTTCTAATGATAAATTAATTCCAAATCCCTGATTTCCGTCTCTCAGAGTTGTATCGCAAATTGTCATTTTGTTTTTAATTTTCGTTTTATCTCTGTTATATAGTACAAAGTCTGGTCTTGGATTTGACGGTTTTCTCAATTTATTATGCTTGAATTTCATAGTCACCCAAAATTTTTTCCTCCAACTTAGATTGAAGGTCTAGGGTTAAATGGTTCTTGTAATTTAAAAATATTTCCAAATATCAATAATGAAAGATCTAAGAGTGCGAGACAGAAATTAGATAAGATTTTAATTTAGATTAATATTTAATGTGGTAATAATTTAGTTGATTTAAAGGTTTTTTAATTGTTTCAAGATTTCTTTGACAACCTATCGGGCAATTATGAATTTTTTCTTACGCCTGTTGGATTATTTATTATATCTCTTTTAGAGGCATTCATCTCACCAATTCCCCCTGAAGTTCTTTTAATTCCACTTTGCATTCTTTACCCTAATTCTGCAATTTTTTTTGGTATAATAACCACAATAGCTTCCGTGCTGGGTGCATTAATAGGATATTGGATAGGATTAAAAGGAGGAAGATATTTACTAATGAAAATTACTAAACAAAGCTTAGTCGATAAAGCTGAATATTATTACAATAAATATGGAGCGTGGGCCATTGGATTCGCAGCGTTTACTCCTATTCCTTTTAAAGTCTTTACAATAACTTCGGGAGCATTGAGGTACAAAAGTATTTATAGATTCGTTCTGGCATCTGCAATTGGAAGAGCTGCCAGATTTCTTTCCGTATCCTTTATTTTAATGGTTTATGGAGAAGCTATTCTAAATTATATACAAGGTATATTTCAATTTTGGGTATTATTTTTTACCAGTATTATTATTATTGTCATTCTTTTTGTAAAGAAATTTGGTTGATCTTTTTTATCATTATTTTTAAATTGAGATAGGATATTTTCCAAACTTTCTTCCAGCTTTTACCATAGCAAGATAATTCTCAAGTTTGCCCCCACCATACCATGAGTTACTTGATGAAAGGATGTGCCCTCCTCCCGGTGATGCGACTTTAATTACATTCATAGTTTCTTCCTCTATTTCTTCTATGTTTTTTGTGGCTAAATTATCTACTGAGATATTCCCATGAAGAACAAGTCTGTCACCATACATCCTCTTAATTTGGCCAATATCAACACCAGCACTGGGATCTAATGAGTGAATACCATCTATCCTAGCAATTTCTACAAGATCTTCTAATAATGGATTTACAAAACCATCAGTATGCTTGATAAATTTTATTCCAAATTTGTGGGCTGCTTCAACTTGTTTTCGCATTCCATCATATATCCCCAGACTTCTGAAATTTTTCGGAGGCAACATTGGTCCTTTTTCATCACAGAAATCCCCTCCCAGCATTATTACATCAAGATCGTGTTCACCTAAAATTTCTATCAACACGATATTAAACTCAGTCATTTTGTCAATGAAATTTTGAATTATGGGGGGATTCTTATACATCCAATATACGAATTTTATCGGGGTTAGAGCTTCCCAGACTTGTGCAAATGGTTCCCTAATGTGAATGCCTAGAGCCATCTCTCCTTTATTGATTTTTTTTAAATATTTTAAGCCATAATCCCTGCCAGAAGCTAGTGGATCAGGGAACTCTTCCTCTAAAAAATGATTTATATTTTCTTCAGTTTCAAATACTGTACCCGCTACGGTATGAGTTTTTGTAACTTTGTCGTAAGAATATATTCTTCCTATCTCATCGATAATTTGTCCATTTGGTAATTTTTTTTGTTCATAACCATCAGGTAAAGATATGGATATGCAATATATTATATCAAAACCAATAGCTTTGTAAGTCTTATAAAATGTGTCTAATAAGGCCCTCTCGTTTTCTCGATTAGGCACTAAAGCAGATTGAGATGAATAAGTTATTTCGTGCTTCACACCAAGTATTTTTTCCATCAAGCCTAGATCTATTGCTAGTTCACCAATTGGAACTGTATCAGGCTCTTCAAAATTAATTGCTTTTAGCACTCTTTCCCTACGATTCATATTTTTCGCCAACATAAAATGATTATAGAATTATTGACTGGGACTTTCAGATTATTAAAAAAGCTAGTTATATATGGTTCTTTGATTAAATTATAGGTTTTGTAGATTGAGTATGATCTCAAATAGAGCAAGTAAAATTGAAGCAAGTCCCACTTTAGCTATTGATGCACAAGCTAAAAGTATGCGCCAACAAGGAATTCATGTAATAAATTTTAGCGCTGGAGAACCTGATTTCCCCACTCCAGAAAATGTGAAAGAAGCTGCTATAAAGGCAATTAACGAGGATTTTACCTATTACACTCCAACATCAGGCATTCCTGAGCTAAGAGAGGCTTTGGCAAAGAAATTAAAATCATTCAATGGTTTAGATTACATTCCAGATCAGATCTCTATTTCATGTGGTGGAAAGCACAGTTTATTCAATATTATGCAAGTGATTCTAAATCCTGAAGATGAAGTTCTACTACCCGTACCTTATTGGGTCAGTTATATAGAACAAATAAAACTAGCTGGAGGAAAACCCGTCCTTGCACCTACAGACAGTCAATATAAAATTAATGCTGAATTATTAGAGGAAAGAATTACTGACCGTAGTAGACTTCTCATACTAAATTCTCCATCAAACCCAGCCGGGATAATATGTGAAGAAGATGAGTTAAGGAAAATTTCTGAAATTATTCTTGAGAAGGATTTATGGGTAATTTCGGATGAAGTTTATGAATCATTCATTTATGATGGAAAGAAACATGTTAGCATAGCTTCTTTAAATCAAGATATTTATAATAAAACTATAATTTCAAATTCATTTTCTAAAACCTATTCAATGACTGGATGGAGAGTTGGATACACGGCAGGTCCTATTGAAATAATTAAGGCAATAAACTCTTTTCAGAGTCATGTTACCAGCAATCCAAATAGCATTGCCCAAAAAGCAGCTCTTGAAGCCCTATTAGGTTCCCAGAATTCAGTTCGTAAAATGATTGACTCATTTGATAAAAGAAGAAAGTATATCTTAAAAAGGTTCAATGAAATTCCTGAGCTTGATTGTAATGTACCAGAGGGCGCATTCTACGTATTTCCAAAGATTTCTGGTGTTAAAATGAAATCGATGGATTTTGCAAAAAAAATTCTTGAAGAGTCGCATGTGGCTTTAGTTCCTGGAAAAGCGTTTGGTATAGATGAAAATTTACGTTTAAGTTATGCGATATCAATTGAAGATATTGAAGAGGGATTAAATAGAATCTATAAATTCTGTAATAGAAATAAATTGCATTAAATTAACCTAATTTATAGAATTGAAATTACGAGCATAATTTAACTTACATTTTCAGTCATAGATTTTAAACTCGATATAAGACCTAAAAGAAATGAGTAAGACTCGTCAACGTGCATTTCAGGAAATTTCCGATGAAATTGTAGAATATTTGTGTTAAGTTTAGTTGGTTTAAAAGAGATAAATCCTTTTCTCATCTGTTCTTTAAGAAATTCTTTTACTTTTTCCTCATCCAATAATGGAATATCTCTTTCTTTTCTCCATTCATTTGAAAAATTGGTTATTAGCTTAGCCCATCCATCTAGATCAGTTAAATCGTAATCGAAATTATTTGGATATAATATTTGACCTAATATTCCATTTAACCAGCAGTATATTAATTCCATTTCAGTTGGATCAAATATTGCTCTAGCTGAATAGAGATCTGCTAATTCTTTTTCAAGTTTATCCTGCCAATTTTTATTAATTGCTATATTGTATCCATCGAATATGATTGATAAACGGAGATTGAAGGAAAGAGCTTTCTTTAAGTAATTCTTGCTATCCTCTATCGAACCTTTTGTTAATAAAGATAGAGAGCCAGAATAAGCCTTATTTAAAGATTCGGCGATATTTGGAATCAAAATATCACTAAATGTCTCGATCAGTTTTGAGATTTCTTCCTCTTTTTCATGAGTAAGATCGTGCGATGATAACTCAATTTCGCAAGTATATGGCATTTCTCCAATTATAGCTTGATTTAATTTTAAATTACTTTTATGAGCTTTAATAATTTTTTTAGCTGGAAATGAAGATGACCTAATTTTATCACCTAAATGCTGTTCGTATACTCGACCTGATTTAGTCTTATAATAAGAATGTCTTGGAATTTTTTGGACAGTCGTCTTCACATCAATATCTACATATTCTCCATCTTTTAATCTTTTGAGAACTTTGGATAATGTTGAATAACTCATGCCAATTTCGTCTTTCTTTAGCTTCCTCCATAATTGATTAAATCCGATACCTTCATTCAATTTTAAATGATTAAGAATTTGGTGATCCTTTTTCTCAATATCAACAAAAGGGCCGCGTCTTGGCATTTAGGAATCACTATATTCTACAAAATATTAAAAGGAGTTTAAAAATAATATGACTGCTATATTGATAGACAGTGAATCCTCAACAATTTTTAATTTATTAGCTCCACCAAGTAAAAAGATAAAAAATAGAGAAAATTTAATACAATAAGACTTATTTTATATATGATTTTAAATTAATTTATGCCAGATTTATCAGTAGAATTATGTGGATTGAATTTTAGAAATCCTTTCATACTTTCTTCAGCCACACCTACAAAAACTGCGAAAAATATCAAGAAGGGTATCGATTCAGGCTGGGCGGGTGCGGTTATGAAGGGTCTTAGTGAATATGAGCATACTAGAGTCTATCCGAGACCCCGGTTTAAAGTATATTGGCTTAAGGATCAAGGTGGATATCCTAAAATAATCCCAAGAAGTTTCGTTATTACAGATATTGAAGAGGGGTCTCATCTCAGTCCTGAAGATTATGTGAAAGAGTTAAATGTTACAAAGAAACTCGTAGGTGAAGATGGCATAATCATAGGACAAATAACAGCTGGTGACTTAGAGACATGGGAAAATTTCATCGAGTTAATAAATGGAAGCAAAGCAGATATGGTAGAGCTAAATTTTTCTTGCCCTTATGCTGGAGAACCAGGAACACAAGAGGAAGGAGTAAAGGCAGGATGGGCAACAATGTATATGGCAGAAGAGGCGATCAAATTGGCGAGGAAAAAATCTGCCATACCCTTCAGTACAAAAATATCTTCTCAAACCGGAGAGGTTGATGAATGGGCTGTAAAATTTGAGAAAGCTGGCGCTCCCTGTTTGACTTTATCTCATAGGATATCTTTTATCGATTTTGATATAGAAACTGCAAAACCAATACCTTTTCCATGCATCCTAGGTTTTGGTGGGCCCTATCTTGTAGGTTTTTCACTTAAATATATTGCAAAATCTGCACCTAAAGTAAATGTTCCCATAATGGCAAATTTGGGTATGCTCGAGTGGACGGATGCTATAAAATACGTTATGGTTGGGGCATCCACTATTCAAAGCTGTTCAGCAGTAATGGTACATGGTTATGAAGTCGTGAATTCGTGGATATCGGACATTTCAAAATATTTAGAGGAACACGGGTACTCTTCAATAAATGAACTTAGAGGGAAAGCCTTGCAACATATAATGCCTCCTCATAAAGTTAAAAGAGGCCACCAAGGGATTTATGCTGTTGTCGATAAGCAGAAATGCACAGGATGCGGTATTTGCAAGAGGACATGCTTTTATTTTGCTATAGACATAAAGGAAGGGAAGGCCGTAGTTGACCTGCCTAAATGTGATGGATGCGGACTGTGTAGCGAATTATGTCCTGAAGATGCTATTTCTGCAGTAAAGTTATCTGAGAAAGATCTTTATCAAAGACCAGATTCTAGACCATATAATAGAAGGATTTAGTTTAAGAGGATTAACTAAAAATCCTTTTTTTACTTAATTTCCTTAGAATCCATTATTATTTTTTCTATATACAAACGGAGTTTCTCTTGGTATGATTAGAAATTAATATTTCGTTGTGCTGGGAAAAAGTTTCTAGAAATCTATTTTTGTTTTATAATAGATTTTCTATCAAGATTGAGAATTAGATTATTAATTAAAAAAATACGAGCAAAAAGCTCGTAAATTGAGTTTTTCGAATCTCTTTTAAAGTGAGATGGTAGGATAGAACTTCTTTAGTTCTCGCCAGGCTGTAAGCTGCTTAGCTTTTCCCATACGATCAGTGATTTCATTCCATGTCTTATTTGCATCTTCTAGAGCTGTTACATTATCATATGCTCCCAACATCGCTCCATGAAGAGTCTTGCTTAAGGTTGTATTGTACTCTGTGGCTCCAAGTATACCTTGAAGCATTGGTTGCATTATTTCGGCATTAGGCAGAAAAGCGTTTAGCACTGGGCCTCTGAGGTCTTTCAATTTTGCCGGTGCATTTGGACCTACATGAGTATATCGTGTTGGATCATGCCATGTTCCTGCTGCACACATTGCTTCCACTAGCATATCACCGTCACTGAAGAATGCTCCTGCACACATAGCTAGATCTTTCTTCTTGCTGTAATTGCTTACACACAAGCTCCAACTTGCCAAGTTGACACTTCGTCTGTTGAGTATCTTCCCATCGGGGCCATCAACCCAGTATCCAGGAATTGGTGCTGTATTCCAATTATTTCTTGAATCTGCTGCTGGATCTTGGATTACACGTGACGTCGAAGGGGCGGACAGAATGAAAGCAGCTCTTCCTTCAGCAAAAATTGAATAGGGTGCCTGACCTGACAGTTCAGGTAAGCTTGGATGACCGTACTTTGTATTTTCGAGAAACATCTCTCCTGCCATAATTGCCTCGGCTGATGTCAACTGCGCATTCATACTATCATCAAAGTAATACCAGTTTGGCCATTTCGTGCCGCCAACAAAGAGGTAGTAGGTGAAACAGTTTCGTGTTAATTCTCTACCTGAAGAATCACCCCACACGTCATCATCCGGCCTGGTGAAGAATCTACACATGTCATTATATTCTTTCATTGTTATGGGGACATCAAGCGGATAACCGTTCTCTCTCTCAAAAGCGGTCATCTCCTGTGGGTCTTTAAGCCAATCTTCTCGGTAATAAAGGGTCTGTACATCTCCATCTTGAAGGAATCCGTAAAGTTTTCCTGCATACTTGGGTATTGAAAAGTTCAATGGATAAATGTACCCATCAGGTCTTCCATGTTCTCTTATGTCTATCCACATCGCTACATCGTCTAACTCAGCAAGCAAGCCTGCCTCGGCAAGATCACAGAAATACATCGCTTGAGCGTTCAATAGGTCGATGTCTCCAGATTTGCTGACTGCTTCCACCATCATCTTATCGAAAAAGTCTGGCAGAGGTGTTGTTACAACTGTGACTGGTACGCCTGTTGCTTCTTCCCAGAATGGGATCATTGCATTGAATCCATTTTCATATCCTCCTACACAAGCAAGTACTAGCTCCTCTCCCTTCCAATCAGGATTTTGTTCGAGGACAAATTTCGCAGCGTTTACAGCTCTCTCTGCGACAGTTGCGCCTTCCCTAGGAAGATTAAATGGAAATTGAGCTCCTACGGCTGCCGCGGTCTTTGTAACAGTACTAGTTACTGTAGATGTGCCGCCAGGTGCGGCCGGGGGCTTAGCCATTGATGCAGCGCCATATCCTATACCTGCGCCCACTGCAAGACCAACTATCCCAGTTGCTGCTGTTTTTGCAAAGTTTCTTCTAGATATTTTTTTTTCATTAGTCATTATACATCATTACCATATAACAAAGCTCAATAGGTATTTATACCTTTTTCTTATCTTGCACAGATATACAAACAATACTTCCCATTATATTGGATCTTATGCTAGTGTTTTTACAAAGTTATTGAGAACGTGCGCTGGAGAGTAAGCACAAAAGGCATAAATTACCTATCCCAATGTTAGCAATTTTTTAGCGAAATGGATAGTATTAATGTTTTTTTGTAGATGCTTTGAACGGCAAGATAATTATATCGCACGAGAAATTGTTGAAAAAGATAAATAATATTTAGATAGTCAGAACTATCTTGTGACTCTTTTGTCAAAGGGTAATCCTTAGGGTTTTCAGACAAGGCATAGAATTTTTTACGCGCGCGCTTAACCTTTGATAGCCCCGAATGTAAGGCCTCTAACCAGATATTTCTGAATTGCAAGGCCAAAACCTAGAGTTGGAATAATAGCGACAATCCCTAGAGCTGACATTAGTCCATAGAGATGACCTACATCAGCTTCAAAGAGACCAATCTGAACGGGTATAGTTATAGCATGTCTATGTGTTATAGTCAATGCAACGACCAAGTCGCTCCAATTCAAGATGAATATGAATAGTGCTGTTACAGCAAGTCCTCCTCTAACAAGAGGGAGTGCGACTTTTGTAAAGACCTGAGGTGGAGTGGCTCCATCTATTAAAGCAGCTTCATCTACCTCAGGAGGTATATCATCAAAGAAGCTTCTCATCAACCATACCACGAAGGGCATAGGAAACAACCCATAGAGCAGTAGCATGCCAGGGAGAGAGTCCAATAGGTGAATTGTGGAAAACCAGATGACAATTGGCATGAGAATTGCAATAGGCGGAAGCATTCTAAATGTCAGAAACAGGTAATCGCTTCCAGCCTTGTATCTGGACAATGCATATGCAGCAGTAGTTCCAATAAACAACGCAATAAGTGTTCCACCTGTGCTTAAAATTAAACTGTTTATTATTGATTTGGTTGCTGTTTCGTGTGGTAGTGTTAACATTGCAGCATGACTTGCTTCTACCAATCCCCAATCGAGAATTGTTTCTTTGGGGATAAAGAGTACCATAAAATTTAAAAGAGTTGGATTCCATGGCCACCAATGAACTTGGGTAGGGATCCATTCAATCGATGGTTTGAGTGCCATCGTAAACATCCAATAAATAGGGAATAGTGCGAAGAAGACCACACCTAATCCAAATATGTACTTGATAATCAAATTAATTATATTTTCCAAACGTTGTTCCATCTTTCATCATTCTCCTCTTTGTGCGGCCCTTAATGGTTTTACGGCATAAAATCCAACAATTGCCATGGTCAACAGGATAACAATACTTTGTGCCGCAGTTGGACCGTATTTCAAATATCTGAATCCTGCCTCGTAGAGATGCATTGAGATTGTTTGAGTTGTGTATCCAGGACCTCCTCCTGTCATCATGAAGGGGTAGTCGAAGAGCTTAAAGCTCTCTACGGTTCTAAGAATCAGAGCGATCATCGTCGGCCTTCTCAACATTGGAAGTACTACGGTTCGGAAAGTATGCCATCTAGAAGCTCCAAGGACATAGGCCGCGTTGATTGGTTCTTGTGGCAAACCTAAAAGTGCTGCTCCCATTATTAGAAATATGAATGGGGTCCACTGCCAAATATCAGCAAGTATGATCGCGACATACGCCCATTTGGTAACCATTAGGAAAGGGATTGAATTGAAGCCCAATATATTCAACAAACCGTTAATCGGGCCAAGCTTAATAAACATCAAGTAAAATGTATAACCGCCCGCTGCAGGAACAACCATCATAGGGACGATTGCAATCAATACAAAGAATTTCTTTCCAAAAAAATCTCCCATAAATACATAGGCCAATAAGAATCCCAACAGAAATTCGACCGGAACGCATATTGCAGAAAACAATAAGGTTCGCCCAATTGCGTTCAAAAATAAATCGTCAGGAATGACTCTAATATAGTTGAGTGGCCCGAGGAAGTCTGCTTCCCACCAATTACTAGTTAGTTGAGGGGCCCAATTTGTCATACCAACATACCATGTCAGCGCAAAAGGAATCATGGCAGTGAAATTCATCACTGTCATTAGAGGAAGTTGAAGAAGATACTTAAATTTTGCCGGGTCCCGCCACAAACTATTTAATCTCAAGGTTTCACCTGCTGCGAATCATATTATTTCTTTATTGATATTAAAATATTTTTTTAATAAATCTTTGGTTTATTTGTGATCCAACTTTAAATAGTACGCGCGTCCAAAAAAACAAAATAGGTATTTAGAAGACTCGTAATGAAGTGATCAGTACAAATTTCTGAATTTAATTTTCGATTAACCGAAATATATATTAACTTTATTTTTGCAATTTATAAGTCCAATTGATCGTGGAGGTATTAATATGGTTAAAGTTGAAGTCGACTATGAGAAATGCAACGGAGACGAAATTTGTGTAAGTGTTTGCCCAGTTTCTGTTTTTGAAATGAAGGAAGTACCTGAGTATCCTGGAGAGAAGAAATCAGTCGTTGTCAACAATGATACTTGCATAGTTTGCAGAGCTTGTGAAATGCAGTGTCCAACTCAAGCAATTACAGTTACTGAATAGTTCAGACATACAATTCCTTTATTTTCATAATTATCTTTTTTCTATTTTTTTAATAGTGGACAGGATATTACGTTTGTAAATATATTGAAATAAAAATTCCTTTTAAAGGAATTAATGAGTTTAAAACTTTAATCTATTTATTTTTAAGCACACGCTTATTTTAAATTAATATTTTCCTCTCCAAAGTTTTGTATTCTTAGCCTTAACCACTTTATTCCTGAGAACTCCGATACCTTCTATCTCCATTTCAATAATGTCTCCTGGTTTTATCCACTTATCTATTTCAGCCCCGCAACCACCTCCAACAGTACCTGAACCAAAGAACTCTCCAGGATAAAGTGTCTCATCTTGAGAACAATATTCAATTATTTCCTCCCAGGTCCAATACATGTCTCCACTATCTCCCACACAAGTTACTTCTTCATTTATTTTAGCAACCATTTTTAGATTCCTAATACTTGAATGAATTTCATCTACAGTTACTAAACAAGGACCCATTATGTTACTATTGTTAAAATCCTTCCCCTTTGCAGGGCCTACATTGACCTCCATCTCAAGCATTTGCCTATCCCTTGCACTAATGTCATTGAAAATAGTATACCCCGCGATGTATTCTGCTGCTCTTTCCTTAGGAATGTCGACTCCTTTTTTTCCGATATACATCCCTAATTCAAATTCGTAATCCAATTTATTTGTATAACTAGGCCATAGAATTGGATCATCTGGGCCAGCAATCATATTTGGATTTCCTTTATGGTATATGGGAATTTCATACCATATCTTCGGTATAGTTTTTCCCCGCTTTTTGAGACCGGTTTCTAAGTGCTTCTTAAAGCCCATAAAATCTCTCAAAGTGTTTGGTCTCGGTATTGGAGCTAGTAATTTTACTTCTTTTCTTGCGTAATTTATTTTCTCGCCAGCAGGTCCTTTTAAGTCATCACCTTTTTTTAGCTGTGCATACACATATTCGAGTGCTTTTTTAGAAGCTTCCATAGTAGGCTTTCCATACGTTAAGTACTTCACCATATCAGATGGGATAGTAAAATTGGCTATACGATAAGCATCATCTTCTGATTTCACGTTAAAAAGATATAAGGCATAAGCTAAATTCAAGTCCACTATTTGGTCAAGAATTATTGCACCAATTTTGGTGAATTTTCCAAGAATGGTATTTATTTCGAAAGTAACTAATTTCATTTCTAAAAACCTATATCATAATTTAATAATTTTCATTAGAATTTAATATTAATTAGAATTCTCCTTAAAACTATGCGTAATAAAAATGATAATAACTTTATACTTGCCTCTTTTCCTCGTTAAATCTTAAAAATGCTAAATCATATAAATATGAGTGTGTTAAATTTGCCAAAGGTATTTTTTGATGAGGATGCAGACCTTTCCCATTTAGAAGGAAAGGTAATTGGTTGTATTGGATATGGACACCAGGGGCATGCACAATCTCAAAATCTCAGAGATAATGGTCTCGAAATCATCATTGGAAACGTCTCAAATCATTATGCGGAAGATGCTAAGAAAGCAGGTTTCAAGGTTAAATCAATAGATGATGTGGCTAAAGAATCAGATATCATAATGATGCTAATTTCAGATGAAGCTCACGCGGAAGTATATAAAAATTCAATCGCCCCCCATCTTAAAAAAGGAATGGTTCTAGATTTTGCTCACGGGTATTCAATAAATTTCAAACTTATAGTTCCCCCTCCTGATGTGGATATCATATTGGCTGCTCCTAGAATGTTTGGTGAAAAGGTCAGAGAACGCTTCATTAATGGACTTGGTACGCCTGCAGCCGTTGATGTTTATCAAGACTCCTCAGGGAATGCATGGGATATATGTCTTGCACTCGCAAAGGGGATAGGAGCTACAAAACTTCCAGGAGGTGGTGCTTTTGAAATGACTTTTGCACAAGAAGCTGGAATCGATCTCTTTTCAGAACAAGCAGTTTGGCCGGCAATATATGAAATAATGTTACTTGCTTTGGAAGTATTGTCGGAAGCTGGATATCCCCCAGAATTGGTAGCACTTGAAATGTATGGTTCAGGGGAGGCTAGTGAAGGTTTTAAGGCAGCTGCTGAATTTGGCTTCCTTAAACATGTATTTGAACTATCGTCTAAAACTGCTCAATTTGGAGTATTAACAAAAGCTGATAAAATTATGCCAGAAGAGCGGAAAAATGAGATAAAAAAATCTATGAAAGATATTCTCAAAGATATTAAAGAAGGTGAATTCGTTTCTGAGTGGATTTCAGATCAAAAAACAGGGAATATGATTTATCAAAAATTATTAGACAAAGCTCTAAGCCATCCAATAAATAAGGTGGAAGATAACCTAAAAAAGATGTTCCGAAAGAAGTAGAAAAGATTTGGAGTGGCATTAAAATGGATTTAATTCACTTTTGTCTCATATTTTAAATAGCTAATATACAAAAATCAATGCCAATTTTTTTTGTAGAAATCAGAGAATTTTATTATTAAGAGGATTTGTGATCGTTTTTGAAGAGACTTAGACAGTCTAAATATCATTATACTTTAAGCGCCTCTCATAAACCTCTATTAAGAGTAAATGCTGGTGAAACAATAGTTGTTGAGACTATAGATGCATTTGGAGGAAGAATTAAAACTGAAAAAGATCTACCAACGCCAGATAGGATACCATTGGATCAAGTAAATCCACAGAGCGGACCTATATACCTTGAAGAGGCTGAAAAGGGCGACACCTTGGTCATTGATATAATTGATATAGTTGTCAGTTCAAGTCACGGTGTTACCGCTATAGTACCTGATTTTGGAGGTTTAACAAGAACTGATTACACTAGATTGCTGAATGATCCCCTGCCTCCAATAACTAGAATCTGTCCAATAAAAAACAATTTAATTCAATTCTCCAATCAAATTTCCATTCCATTAAATCCGATGATAGGTACGATAGGGGTCGCTCCAGAGTCCGAGGCGATTAAAAGTTTAACTCCAGGACCTCATGGAGGAAATATGGATTGCCCAGATGTATGCAAAGGTAATAAGCTCATGCTACCAATCTTCACAAAAGGAGCCTTTCTATTTCTTGGTGATGTTCATGCAGCTCAAGGAGATGGTGAGATTTCTGGGGTAGGAATTGAAGTGCCTGCAGAATGCACTCTAAAAATAGATGTAATTAAAGAAAAATTTATCGATTGGCCAAGAATAGAATCCAATAACCATATCATGACTGTGGGCAGCTACAGGCCACTTGATGATGCTTTACGCATCGCCTTTGTCGAGTTAATCTTTTGGCTTGAGAACGAGTATGACTTTGATAGATTTGAAGCATATCAGCTCTGCAGTCAAGTTGCCAAGATCCGAGTTGCTCAAATGGTTGATCCTTTCTATACAATTGTCGCAAAATTTCCTAAAAAATTCCTTTCACCTTCATCTTAAAGTAATTACGTAATAGAAATAACCACTTTCCTCTAATATCAGCTCTTAGTGTTCACTTAACTTCAGCTTCTACTTCTGAGGTTCTACCTTAAGGAAGTATATCAACGCTCGCGCCATTTATGACAAACAAATATATAATTTCTATTATTCCTATATTTTTTATATATATTTAGACGAGCATAAAAAAATGAATGGCATTAAATTTTATAATGCTAACTCATCATCAATGAAGTTATTGCGAAATCTATCATTCATTCTTATAATTCTAACAATTAGTTCTCTGATATTCCATATCCATCAATATAGTACAATTAATGCAATGAAAGAAAGAAATCAATTTTTTAAAACCGAACTTAACAAATTTACTCTTGAAAATCCGAGTATAGAGGATTTACACAAATTTCTTTCAAATGATATTACAAATCAAAAAGATGGGGCAAATTGGGATTGTAAGGATTCTGCGAATGTGCTTAGGCTTAATGCTAGAAAAAGTGGTTTCAATATGTGCGTTGTATTATTGGATGTTAATTATGTAATTAAATCAGCTTCAAGAGATAAGGAATATTGGGCTCCTAGTACGGGATTGGTAACCATTAACGGAGCTATACTTGATAATGAAACTTTCGTGTATATTGATCCACAAGATGATCAAATCATTAGGTTTGATCGGTATTCGTTAGAATGGAAATTATTAGAGAAAAATAATGATGCGCTTGTAGCCGCCATAATTAATGAGGTTCATATATGGTAAAGTGAATTATATAGATGCCCTAATCAAAGGGTGATCTCTTGAGTGAAATAATTTCACCTAAAAAACAGTTTAATAAAATTTGGAGAATTCTACCGATCATTTTAATTATAATATTAAGCATGTCCACAATTTACAATATTTATCAATATAAAATCATTAATACTTTCAAGAGCGAAAACCAATTAATCGAAAAAGAACTCCAACATAAATATCTTAAAAGACCAAGTATGATCGAATTAGAAGAATTTCTTGCAAAAGAACAATCAAGTGAAAATAAGAATTTATCAGAAAGCGAATCAGCATCTAATTTAAGATTAAATGCTCATAGCGCAGGATATAACATGTGTATAGTATTTATCGATTTTGAGATTATTTTATCCTATAGAGGGCTCCGATCTCCACCCATGCCTTTCACATATGTGATTAATGGAATTACACTTGAAAATGGAACTTTTGTGTATATTTTTCCAGAAGGAAATTTTATTATAGGAAATGAACATTCTCAAATCAAGGATCTTCTTGAATATATAATGCGGAACATTGCTTTATATTTAAATTATATTAGGATAACAAAAGAAATTAGATTGTATTAAATAAGCATAAAAAGCGCATCGTTCATTGAACTCGCTACCTAATCAGTAATATTGCAATATTCATGAGTTGAAACTTCTAAGCACACACAAAAAGATATTCCTTATCCCTTAATTTTATAAAATTAGGGGATCCTAAATAAAATTTAGGAACTAATATCAATATTCTTAATTACTTCTTTTGATAATGGCAGTGTAGCTTTTTCCATAATTTCCATCATAGCCATAAGATTTTCTTCAGGGATGCGATCTTCCGTAGATGCGAATAACATCACTCGTTCACCCGGAATCATAAGTTCTAATTGCTCAATAAGGTATTTTTTTACTGTTTTAGGACAGGGTCCCATTAAGCTAGAAATCGTCATTGGAAAGTTTATCCAAATAATTTTATTTTTCCACATAGAAAGAGCTCTATCAATAGCTAGATCACCCATTGGAGGAGGTGTAAATGCTTCAATGATGTCAATTTCAGATTTTGTTACCAGATTAGTAAGTGCTTTTACTCTTCCATCTATATGTACATCCAACATCTTTTCTTTAGGGCGTAGAATATTTGCGCATTTTGAGTAATATGGCAAGTAATACTTCTCAAATAAAGGAGGACTGACTAGGATAGAATCTATATTGCCTCCAACCAGCATAACCTCCGATGGAGAATCAGCGACTATAGGCAATAATTCTTTCTCATATTTTTCCTCAAGTATTTTGGAAATTTCCTCGATCGGTTCAATATTCTTAGTAAGATCAGTATAGAATTTTTTCCATCCTACAAACTCTATTAGTAACCGTTGCATAGGTTCATAGGGCAATGTCGTGACAACAATACCATCCCCTCCTAGACGTCTTATTTGATCTTCGACAGGATAATAATATGGTTCGTAGTGTAAATTCTCAAAAATGAATTTTAATATTTTATAATCTTCAGTTTTTTTAACTAAGAATTCAGTTCTTCTAGCTTGTACTCCCTTCCAATCACGACCAAATACACCTTGTCCATAACCCACGCCATGTTTAAATACTTCAGTTAGACTACCGACAGGAGTTTTGTAGGTCTTTATGAGAGTATTTGGCTCACTTCTTGTTACGATTTCAACATTCGATATTGACTCAACATAACATGGTCTCCAGCAAATAAGGCCCATTCCTTTATTTCTAGCTTCACGTTCTTTCTTTCCCTGAAGCAAATGGCGATCAAAAGCAACAAAAGGTATTTTATCTGGAAGACCTCCTTTAAGCAATGTCAATATTCTCTCTTTAGGATTCATAAATTCACATCTGTCTATTTTTCTACCCATTCAAGACATTTCTCTACACTTTCAATAGGATCCACTTTTTTAAAATCAGCACCTATATACTTACTAAACTCAAATGTAGTTGGTACTCCACCAATTATTACTTTAATTTTCTCCTACCCAGCACTAGCGCGATGGTATGAGAAGTACCATATATAAGGAGCGCTCAAGCCATACGCGCGCGCTATTCTATTTTTATAATAATTAATAATTAGAAATGCTTTTGCATTAACAGAATCCTTTAGTGTACAAATACATTCTCAATAAGAATTTACATGCATTCATGATAATATCGAAGTAAAATGAAAAATTAGAAAAAAATTATCATATTGAGATTATTTTGTATGAATCTCTATAGTATCCCCGTCCTTGAGAATATGTGTTCCACCTACTTTCTCACCCGGATATTTACTACTCGGCCCCCATATTCGGGCATATTTAAAATCCCTATAGAAATCACTATGGATTTCCTTTGCTAATCTGAATACTGAACTACCACTTTTCAATATAAAAGGCATATTAGAAGTAGGTGGGGTTCCTGGTTCCTTAGTATAAATTCGAATAATACCGAGTGTTTTAAAGATAGTTGGAGCAACTTCTTCGAGATTATTTTTATCTTCACATGATATCTCAAGAAGAGGGATATAGTTATGAATATTTACTTTCAGGTCTTCTGTATTTTTCTTGGCTTTATCTGTTTTATTGGCAAGAATAATTGCAGACTTATAAATTCTTTTATTTTCAAGTAAAGCATTTTCAATATCTTCTAATTTTGTTTCGCCGAATATTTTCAATAATGCATTTCGGATTCCATAACTTTGTGCTAATTTCTCTACATCCCTTAAATTACAATCCAATAGCTTACCAGATAGCATTATTTGAATACCGCGCGCTCTTTCCCTTAAGATTTCAACTTCAAATTTTGGTTTAGATATGGATATACCAAAATCCTCAAGATGATTGATAATAGATTTGAGCTGATAGGTTGAATTTTCTGAAATATCTATCATAAGAATCAATCCATCAGAATTTTGTGCTATAGCAAGAGTTTGAGCATTCCATGCTTTGCTTTCAACATTTTGCGGCATTAGAGCCGGCGCTTCTATAAGCTGAAAACCTAAATTTTCGAACTCAAGCATTCCTTGAATTGGTTTAGTGGTAGTATACTCATAGTTAGCAATCTGCGGTTTAGCATTGGTTAAGGTCGCCAATAAACTACTCTTTCCAACGTTTGTATGACCTAAGATTACTATTTGAGCAGCTCCTGTTTTTTTTAAAGAAGCGCCGTAACTAGATGAGCGAGAACTTCGTTTCTTTTTATTTTCTACTTCTATTTTTAAATTTGATAATTTTCGCTTAATATTGACCCTTAATTTTTCATTTCCTTTATGTTTAGGAATTGAGGAATAGAAATCTTCTAGAGCTCTAATTTTTGCTTCTGGCCTTTTCTCTAACAGATACCTCTTCCATTTAGCTTTGGATTCAGCGTTTAGATTTGTCGGCATATATCATTTTCCCACAATAGAAAATTCTAATAAGATAGAATCAGTTCAGTAACGTTTTAATTTTTTTATTGGGAAGAAACAATCATTTGCCTAGATAGCAGTATTTGAGTGAATAATAAACGCTTTATTTTTATTTTAAGTGAATAATCAATGAAAGTGTTAGCTTTGGGGCGGTGGTCCAGTTTGGTCTAAGATCCCGGTCTCGGGTCTGATGAGAGAGAGCCGGAGATCGCGGGTTCAAAATAGTTTTACCTATGAAATTCCCGCCCGCCCCATCAACCGATTATTATTCTGGAAATTGCATTATTTAGCTAGAATTTAGCCAAAAAAATATTGTTACTAAATAGCGTGCTTAGAATCATTTTTCTCTTTTCATAATTTCTCTAGCTGCAACTATTCCTGATACAGATGCCTGAATTAAACCCCTTGTTATTCCAGCACCATCACCTATAGCAAAAAGATTGGAAATTTTAGTTTCAAAACAATTATTAAGTTCAAGCCTTGAGGAGTAAAACTTCACTTCTACTCCATATAGCAGAGTATTTTTATCGTAAAGTCCTGGAGATACTTTATCCATTGCTTTCAACATTTCACGGATATCTGATAGATACCTATATGGTAAGACAAAGCTTAAGTCTCCAGGAGTTGCAGATTTTAGCGTTGGGTTTACTACATTTCTAGCAATTCTTGAGTCTGTAGATCTTCTTCCGAAATCCAAGTCCCCCAGTCTTTGTATTAGGATTCCTCCACCCAAAAGATTTGCAAGACGAGCTATATATTTGCCGTATGATATTGGTTCTTTGAAGGGTTCTGTGAAAGTCGTACTAACCAATATTGCAAAATTAGTATTATCGGTTTTTTTGTTTGCGTAACTTTGACCGTTTACTGTTATTATCCCATCATAAGACTCGGTTATTATTTCTCCGCCGGGATTCATACAAAAAGTTCTTACCCTATCATCAAATGATTTTGAAAAATAGATAAATTTTGGTTCATATAGTACATCAGTTAATTCCTGCATGATTGATGCGGATACCTCAACCCGAACGCCGATATCGACTGGATTGTTAAGAGTTTTTAAACCCAGTAGTTGAGCTTCATTGGTTAACCATTCAGCACCTATACGACCAGGAGCTGCTATGATATACTTTCCAGCTATTATGTCACCATCACTTGTCTTAACTCCGCTTACTATATTGTTATTAACTACTAAGTTTTTTACTTCAGTTTCAGTTCTTATATCGACATTTTGTTCTTCTAAAGATTCTTTCATTTTTTCAATAACTTTAGCACAATTTTCGGTTCCAAGATGCCTTAATTTATCGGGGATCAGTTTAAGTCCAGCTAAGGTAGCTCTTTTTTCGATCTCATCAATCTTGTCTTCATCAACACCATAAAGGTGTCTTGGAGCTCCAAAATCTAACCAGATTTTATCACCATAATTTATTAGATTCAACAAATTTTGTTCGTCAAAATATTCATTTAACCAACCGCCGATTTCACTAGATAAGGTCAATTTTCCATCACTAAAAGCTCCTGAACCCCCCCAACCACTCAACAAGTAACATGGGTTACAGCGCACACACTCTAATCCTCGACTAGCAGGGCATTTTCTTTTTTCTATGATGGGGCCCCTATCTAGCATCAAGATTTTTAATTCTTTATTTTTTGCCAATTCAAGAGCAGAAAAGATACCAGCTGGTCCACATCCAATTATAATAACGTCGTATGACAAATAAAGCCAAACCTCTACAGAACCAAATGTATCTGCTTAATGAAAATATAAGAATATCTCATACTGCAGTGTTTATGTTCCTGGTGTAAAATATATGAGGGGATTCAATAATATTTCGAATTATTTAGTATCAAAGATTGATTTAGGGTTGATAAAAAAATAATTAATGTTATTTTGTCTTTGCAATACCGACGATTACTTTTAAAGCTAAGATTATTGCAGCTGGAGCTACGAAGGCAGCTATATTGTTCACAATAGCATCGATAATGGTCCCAAGAGGGGGTAAAACCTCATCTATTATCAAAAAGATCCCACCTGCATTAGCAACTAATAAAGCAATTGCTGCTGTCAAAAAAGGTACAGCCTCCCTGCAAGTGATTGTAGTAAAGCCAACTATTATTCCTAAAATTACCATCACCAGTGTGACCCATCCAACTGCTGCTTTTCCTAATATCCCTGCTACTAAACCAGCTAAGATGGCGATTATAACTAAAGTTATGAATGCCCATTCTCCTAATCTTTCAATCATTCAAGCTTACACCACTCTAATTATGTTTATTTCTCATTTAAGAATAAATGTTTACCATTCTCTACGTAAACCAGGAATCTGTAGCATGTATTCATATCACCATTATTCACAATGTTAAATCATCGATCTTTCCAAGCAAAGTTCCATCTAACAAGTATACTTCTGCTTCGTCCACAATAATACTTTTTGAGCGCAATATTGGACCGAAATACAAATTTTCATTATAGCGGTTTTTCATATTTACAGGCTGACCGCTTAATAATTTGTTAAAAGAAGGCATTATTATCAACTTAATCATCCTATTTTTTTTGGTAATCAGATTTATTTGATCGCTAGATCTTTTCCCAAGATATTTGATTAATGATAATCCAAGTTTTTTTAAATCGCATTCTGTCTTAATCCAAACTTGTTTCGTAGTTCTAAAACCAAAACTATCTTTAAGTGTAATAACAGGATGAAGGTGCCCCATCACCATATAATCGGACTTTAAAAGTTCGATAGAAGGCCAAGCATGGCCATGAAAAACTCCAATATTGCCAGGGAGTGTTGTTCCTTTAGCGCCAATAAATTTTACATTTCTCGGTACTAAAGGTTCTAAATCTCCATCATGATTTCCTTGAACTATTTTGATATCTTGTACAATTTCTGAGATTTTCTCAAACAAGTTAGGAATTTCCTTCCATTCGCTTAACTCTGCTCCAGTTACCGTATGCTTGACATCACCCAAGAAAATTAAACTTGTAGGTTTATGAATTTTCATTAAATCTAAAATTTTCTTTAAAAGTTTAGGAGTTTGCGAAGGAATGTGAATTCCATTCTTTGCAAGAGATACTTCCCAACCGATATGCAAATCACTAATAATTAAAATCTTTTCAGAATTTTTTTTCAGAATTAATGCCGGATAAGGGAAAGCTGGTGTAAGAATATCATAACTCAAGAATCTCAACCTTGACATGTTCTAAAGGAAATATTAAATGTGTGTTTGATTTGACAAAAATAACATTAATGATAGGGGCGTTTTTAATTTAGGTAAATGTTAACGCTATTATAAAATAATATTTCATAGCTTAAACTGGTTTAATTTGTATTTTATGAAATATTTCTTATAAAAGAAGAGTATTGTTAGACTGATAATAAGTATTAAAGCCGGATTAGGATATTCAGGTATTTCTTCTCCGAATGTAAAAGAAAAAATAGTATCTTGATAGATATCCCTTTCTGGATTATAGATCCAAACTTTCCATGTATAATTTTCCAAGGGTCGAAATTCCTGAGGATAGAAGGGTCCGAATCTAAATCTACCAGGCCCTATCATACGCATCCAAACAATCCATCTCTCTGATGCAGAGTTTGATTGATGATATTCATACATCCAAATATAACTTTCTAACCAATTTCCAGGAATAAGTACATAGACATAAAATTTTTCATCTGCATTAAAGTTATTTTTTCGATTTCCATTCATATCAGCAGTCCATGCATCTAAGGTATTTACTGTACTCCAACCCGCCATCTCGTAGTGCGTCCTCCCGCCGGCGGCGCCACCAAAGGGCGGGTTCCATCTGACTTCTTGTGGAGGAGGAATTGGAGGTTGACTATAAACAGTTTCAGATATAAAGCACAAAATTATTAGGTTTATCAAAAGTATTGAAATTAGCATTTTATGAGTGCTAGGGAATTTTTTTAAATTCAACATCATTAGTTTCAAAACAATCTACCAATAGGATAATTCTTGAGTAAAAATTTTTCACATTATCTAATAATTTTAATTTAATATAGAATGCAATATAAAAAAGCACGCGCGAAGAATTTTTGTGTGAAATCAATTTTTTTCTATGCATAAAGCATAGTATAGAAAAAATTTGTATATTTGTTTGCATTAAGATCGCACATTTGAGAATACTTAAAATAAATTCTACCAATAGGAATGATTACCAAGTATGAGCGCCAACACTATTCTTGTATTGGATTTTGGTGGCCAATATGCCCATCTAATTGCTAGGAGAATAAGAGAGTTAAAAGTATATTCTGAAGTCGGGCCTGGAGATTTATCATCAAGAGAATTTGAGGAATTAAAAGAGGATCTTAACATCAAAGGTGTAATATTATCGGGTGGGCCATCAAGCGTATATAACGAGAAATCACCTAAAATTGATAGAAAAATATTAAAACATTCAATTCCATTTTTAGGCCTATGCTATGGCCACCAATTAATAGCTTTTATTTCGGGTGGCAAAGTTAAACCTGGAAAAAAACACGAATATGGCATATCCAAAGTCAGAATAAATAATAGTCAAGGGATCTTGGAAGGCTTAGATAAAGTTGAGAAAGTATGGATGAGCCATACAGATACTGTTACAGAACTCCCTGAGGATTATGATGTCTTGGCCCGATCAGAAAATTGTCCTGTTGCGGCATTTATGCATAAATACAAGCCTATCTATGGAATACAATGGCATCCGGAAGTCACACATACCAAGAATGGTATGCTGATCTTTCGTAATTTTGTGTATAACATATGTAGATGCAAGCCTGACTGGACATTGGAGAATTACATCAATAATTCAATCGAAGAGATAAGAAAGACGATTGGGAAAAGTAAAGCCATTATTGCCCTTAGTGGAGGATTAGATTCCAGTACAGCTACAATCCTAGCTTCTAGAGCCATAGGTAAGAACTTAACAGCAGTATTTGTTAATCATGGATTCTTACGTAAAGGTGAACCAAATTTTGTTGAATCCGCTTTTAAGAAATTCGATATGAACTTTGTAAAATTAAGTGAACAAGAGAGATTTCTAAAAAAAATTAAAGGGGTTAAAGAACCAGAGAAGAAAAGGAAAATAATAGGAAGAGAATTTATCAGAGTTTTTGAAAAGATTGCAAAAAAAATAGATGCTGAATATCTCATTCAAGGAACGATTTATCCTGATAGGATAGAATCTGGATTCAAAAAATTTTCTGATAAAATCAAAACACATCACAACGTTGGAGGCATTCCTAGTAGAATATCTTTTAAGGACATAGTAGAGCCTTTGAGAGATCTGTATAAAGACGAGGTTAAAAAACTCGCAGCGTCTCTTGGATTGCCAGAGAAAATTGCCTGGCGACAACCCTTTCCCGGACCAGGATTAGCTGTCAGAATTATTGGCAAAGTTTCAAAGAAGAAACTCGAAATTATTAAAAAGGCTGATAAGATCGTCACAGAAGAGATCGAACAAAGAGGATTTAGTGATAAACTTTGGCAATATTTTGCTGTATTAATGGATACGAAGAGTACGGGTGTAAAAGGAGATGCAAGAGCCTATGGATATACAGTTGCCGTAAGAATCGTTGAAAGTAAAGACGCCATGACTGCGAATTTCACTAAAATTCCTTATAATATTCTTGAATCGATATCAACCAGAATAACTAACGAAATAACGGATGTAACAAGAGTTGTTTACGATATAACTAATAAGCCCCCATCAACTATTGAGTGGGAATAAATTTTTCAAAGAATCTTTTATTTGAATTATTACTCCAAGTTTTTGTTTTGTAGATATATCTCTCAGGCTCTATTTCTTGAACTGTAGCATTATCGACATCGATTATATATATTAAATGAATATTTGCATTTCTGATTTCATCAAGGCTCACAGGTGGATT
>Ga0111204_120_pt1 | contig 24700 bp, 30 predicted proteins | sample DeeMarSWOR136_30_FD_80378 | JGI IMG/M metagenome (GOLD analysis project Ga0111204, IMG submission 80378) | Crenarchaeota group archaeon SMTZ-80
ATCTTACCGGGACACTAAGCTGGTAAGGATTAACCAGAAAGCCTAGAAAAAACTCCCTTTTTTTTATTTTTAATGAACTGATTATAGAGCTAAATCTATTTTTTTATAGAAACATTTAATTTTGCCTTATTTCATCAATAGTTGAAGATATTAAGAAAATCACAGTTGATCGTAAATGTCCAGAGAATATAGGCATATTGTAAGAATTATGGGAAAAGACATCGATGGGTCTAAGAATTTATTAAATGGCCTAACGAATATCAGAGGCATAGGAGCAAGTTTAGCTAATGCGATAGTCAAGTCGGGAAACTTTAGACGCGATGCAATAATAGGAAACCTCATTGATGCCGAGATTGAAAAAATTGAAAAGATTATTGAAGACCCTAGCAGTCATGGCATTCCATCATTTATATTTAATCGAAAGAAGGATTTGGAATCTGGAAGAGATCTGCACCTAATTGGCCCTGATCTTGAATTACGTATAAAAAACGATGTCGATTTCATGAGAAGCATCAAATCATGGAAGGGAGTAAGACATTCTCTCGGGCTCAAAGTTAGAGGACAACGTACCAAAAGTACAGGTAGAAAAGGAAGATCCGTAGGAGTAAAGAAAAAGACGCTAATAGCTCAAGCTAGAAAGAAATAACGGAAGTGTTTATGATGGGAGATCCAAAAAAACAGAGGAAAAAATATGAAGCTCCAAAGAATCCTTGGAGAAAGGAACAATTAGAGGCTGAAACAGCGCTTTTGGGGGAATATGGATTAAGAAATAAACGTGAACTATGGCGATATAGGACTAAACTCTCTCAAACAAGAGGAATCGCCCGCTCATTGCTAGGAAAAAGTGAGGAAGAAAGAGCATTGATAGAGAATGATTTCCTTAAAAAGCTTAGCCGTTTAGGAATGCTTGGAGAGAATGCTATCATAGACGATATATTGGACTTGAACATTAGAGATTTACTAGAAAGAAGATTGCAAACAGTTGTTTTTCGACTAGGGCTGTCAAAAACTATCCACCAAGCGAGGCAATTAATCACTCATGGAAATATTGAGGTCTCAGATAGAATAGTGCGAGTACCTGGTTACCTTGTAAAAAGGTTAGATGAAGCGAATATCAAGTATGCGCACAATAGTGTTTTAAAAGATGAAACACATCCTATAAGAAAATTAACAAAGTCTGCAGGTCCTCCAGAGCCTCAAAAGGGCTAAGAAAATAATGCTTTTGCTTTCGACATCCTTATCTCTTTTCATAGCTGGGGTATTAGTCTTTAATTGGTTCTTCAATCGAATTTCTAAACCATTAGGTAAAATATTCTTAATAATTGGAGTACCATTCGGCATTTATGCTATTGCGCATGGAATATATTTGTTACTTCAAGCCAACTCAGACACTTTTACAGTAATGTTATTGATATTAGCTGGAATTGCACTATTTTCAAAACCATTAAAAAATATTAGGTGGGCGGCATTACTGGCTACATTAATGGGCGTCCTTTTGACTTATGTCGTTAGCCAACTTTTTCTTGAAGTGCCATTGATAATTCTTATAATTGCTTTCATGATTATTACTTTGATGGCTTATTTACTATTCAAATTTGCTGAGGATCTAATTCATGCTATAGGGATAATTCTGAATTTCCCTCCCATATCCGCAATAATAGGCGCATTATGTTTTATCAGATTATATATGTTGTTGATACAAGGTGTGTGAGATCTATAGCTAAACTAATTTCTTTCGATAAAACATTTTATCTACAGAATTCTGAATCATTTTCTAATTTTTATAAAAAAATTAGTGAACATGCTCAAGGAAAAGCACGTTTCTTAATATCAACCCTAATCGTATTCACCATCAAAATTTTAGCTGTATTTTTCATGTATTCTAGATTAAGTATAATTGGAACTTTTTATACTCCTTGGATGACTAAATGGACTGAAATTCAACTCATTTACGATTGGCTGTATCTTTTCTGTGCTTGGGATACTGGTTTCTATGTTCAAATCGCTATGAATTGGTATTTTCATCCAGCCTATGCTTTTTTCCCAGCTTACCCAAGCTTAATCAGAATTTTTTCTTATGTAATCGGGGATGAATGGCTTTCAGCTACCCTATTGTCGTTTATTTTGGGTATAGGTTGCGTGCCCACATTCCAAATTTTAGCTGAGGAATATCATACAAAAAAAAATGCTTTCATATCTACCATGTTAATGGCCTTTTTCCCGTACATTTTTCTTTTTACGACAATTGCGTATACAGAATCGCTATTTTTTTTGACTACAATATTGTCCTGGTATTTGTATAAAAAAGAGAAGTTAATTCACTCTTCTATCGCAGTCGCTATTGCCTCTCTCACTAAGTTATACGGTTTATTCATTATTATACCCATTTTTATTGACATTCTTCATAATCGAACTTTTAGAAAGATTCCTTACTACTCATTTCCTATCCTTGCATTTTTTTCATGGCTATTCTATCTCTTCAAGACAACAGGGGACTGGATGATTTTTATGCGAAGCCAATCCTACTGGGCTGATCTTAGAATGGAATTCAACTGGATAAATAGCTATCTCAAACCAATATTGTCCTTTGATATTTGGCAGATTTCAGAATTTGATTATATGCTCATCGCATTTGTTGCTTTTATAGGCTATCTAATACTTAATATTCTAAGTTTGGATTTTAAGCTTGGAATTTATTCAATCTTTATGTATTTTTCGTTGCTGTTCTTTGGGAATTTCCACTCAATGCCCCGGTTTTTTTCTTTTATATTCCCAATATGGCTAAATTCGAAATTAAAAAATCTATTCGTTTTATTTATCATCATCCCATTTTTTATTCTTATCAGTCTACTTATCTGGTATCATTTTCTATTAGGGCAATGGATAGCCTGAACGTGGCTATATAAAAGATATAAGAGACATTTCTCTCATTATAACGCTGTATATTCGAAATTAACCAAATACTTAATAAGATAAGCTGCGTCATATGGAAAACGCCATTTTAAATATTTAGATGAGGTCTTATCAAGAAATGAAGATCACGATTCTTGAACAAAATGGAAATTCCTTGCGTTTCGTACTTAGTGGCGTTTCTGCTCCTTTTGCAAATGCGATTAGAAGAATAATTATGGCTGAAGTTCCAACAATGGCAATTGATGATGTCATGATGTTTGAAAATACCTCTGCTATGTTTGATGAGATGATAGCTCATCGTCTTGGTTTAGTGCCACTAACAACTGATCTAGATACTTACCTTTTGCCTGAAGAATGTGATTGTAAAAGCGAATTTGGGTGCAATAATTGTAGGGTATCTTTCACTCTCGATGTGGAAGCAGAAGCAGAATCACAGATAGTTTATTCTGGTGATCTAATACCTGAGAATGCTGATGTAAGTCCAGCTGTTAAAAAAATTCCAATAGTGAAATTGGCTACTAATCAAAGGTTGAAACTGGAGGCTTATGCAAAACTAGGGAAAGGTTTAGAGCATGCTAAATGGCAGCCAGTTTCTGCATCTACTCATAAATTTATGCCAATTGTTGAGATCGATACTAAAAAGTGCGATGGATGTGGAGATTGTGTCAAATATTGTCCAAAAAATGTATTCTCTACAGTGAAATCGAAACCTGTGGTTCAAAATGAAATTAATTGCACGCTTTGTATGGAATGTATTAGACATTGTCCAATAGAACCTTCTCCAATAAAAATTTCACATGATAAAAAGACCTTTATTTTTTATATCGAATCAACAGGTTCAATGCCAGCTAGCAAATTGGTAAAAGAAGCTGCAAAAATATTAGAAAGAAAAACTCAATCTGTAATCGAACAATATAAAAAAGTAAAATAGTTGGGGAAAAATGAAAGTAGGAACTACCAATCCAGAAGCCCAGAATCTAATTAATTTTCTTCATGTACAGGCTCGTACAAACAAAACAAAAATCTGGAAAAGTGTAGCGAATTATCTGTCAAAAACTAAGCGTTCAAGAATCGCAGTTAATGTTGGAAAACTGGTAAGATTGACCTCTGATGGAGAGACTGTGGTTGTTCCTGGGAAAGTATTGGGATCTGGATTAATAGATCATAAACTTTTCGTAGCTGCATCTAATTTTTCCCCAAAAGCAAGAAACAAGATAGAGGCTGCAGGAGGAAAATGCATCGGTCTTTACGAGCTTGTTAAAAAAAATCCTAAAGGCTCGAATATTAAAATGATAAGGTGATTCTTTGTCAGCAAAACCCATAATCATTGATGCATCTGGTCTTATTTTGGGAAGATTGGCTAGCTATGTAGCTAAACACGCTCTTGAGGGTCGCGAAATTGTAATAATTAACGCTGAAAAAGCGGTTATTTCGGGAAAAAGGAAGAGTATAGTCCAAGAAGCCAAGAACAAATTAGGAACTAGGACATTAGGTTCACAGGATAAGGCGCCATCACATCCCAGAAGGGCTGACCTATATATGAGGCGTGTGATAAGAGGTATGCTGCCTAGGAGAAAATCTACTGGAGCAGATGCATTTAAAAGAATAAAAGTTTATATTGACGTCCCCGAAGAGTTCGCCAACAAACCAACTTTGAAAATATCAGAGGCTGAATCATCAAGACTTAAGAATAAATATATTGCTGTGGAAGATTTATCATCAGAAATTGGAAAGATGTGATGATTATTTGAGTGAAAGAAAAAGATTGATTATAGTTTCTGGGAAACGTAAAACTGCAATAGCAAAAGCAGTTGTAAAGCCCGGCGTAGGTAAGGTAACTGTAAATGGATATCCAATTGAGGCAATTCATCCCGAAATCGCAAGAGAAAAAATTAAGGAACCGCTCTTATTAGCAGGTGATAAGGTAAGAACTATGGATATAAAGATCAAAGTCGACGGAGGGGGTTTTATGAGTCAAGCCGAAGCTGTGAGGATGGCACTTGTAAGGGGTTTGGTCAAATGGACTAGGAGTGCTCAATTAACGCGCTTATTTTCTCAGTATGAAAGAACTATGTTGGCAGGAGACCCCCGAAGAAGCGAGTCTAAAAAATTCGGTGGTCCAGGTCCTAGGAGAAGAAAACAGAAATCTTATCGATAAAATTTTAATTTTAGTAGGTTTTTAAATTGATGATTCCTGTACGGTGTTTCACATGTGGAAAAGTAATAGGGGATAAATGGGAAGAGTTTAAAAAAAGAGTATCTGAAGGTGAAGAGACCAAAAAGGTACTTGACGATCTTAGTATTGAGAGATATTGTTGTCGCAGGATTTTCATATCACACGTTGAAGTTATAGAAGAGTTGCTTAAGTATGTGAAAAATTCAAAAAAGACAAAAAACATGATTTCGTGAGGTCTGTATTTGGATTCTGGATCAGTCATAGAAAACATCAAAGCTAGAAAAATTTTTGATAGTAGGGGAAACGATGCTATTGAGGTAGACATCATAACAAAGGGTGGATTTGGAAGATTCTCTCCACCATCAGGTGCAAGTACTGGCAGATGGGAGGTTCAAGCTTATCCAAATGATAGCGTTGATGAGGCTATAAAAATAACCAAGGAACGAATAAAACCCGAGATAATTGGTATGAGTGTTGATGACCAAGAGAATATCGATTCATTTTTACACGATATTGATGGAACAAAAAAATTTATTAAAATAGGTGGAAACACCGCACTTGCGATTTCAATATCCTCAGCTGTAGCAGCGGCCTCATCTAAAAACATACCTCTTTTTCAACACTTATCTGATAATGAGAAAATAATATTACCACATCCCCTTGGAAATATTCTCGGTGGAGGAATGCATGCAAAAGGAGAAAAGACAGACGTCCAGGAATTTCTGTCTTTACCTCTGAAAGCAGATACATTCTTAGATGCAGCAAAAGCAAATATCGAAATGCATCAAATTTTAGCTGAAATAATTCTGAGTAAAGGAGATGCAATAAGTGGAAAAGGAGATGAAGGAGCATGGATTTCAGGCCTAGATACATTGGAGGCCCTAGAAAGAATTGATGAGGCACGGAGCAGAGTTGAAGAAACTCTGGATGTAACAATTGGAATTGGCTTAGATATGGCTGCATCGACCCTATGGAATGAAAAAGAAAACCGATATATCTACAAAAAAGATGGAAAAAAGCTTGATCCTGGCCAACAGATAGATTTTGTCTTATCCCTCATAAATAATTTTGGCCTGATTTATGTAGAGGATCCAGTTCATGAAGAGGATTTCGAATCATTTGCTGAATTGAGTAAGAAAAATTCAAGTACATTATTATGTGGTGATGATCTATTCACCACTAATATTGATAGACTAAATAAAGGTATAGAATTGTCTGCAGGTAACTCGATAATAATAAAACCAAATCAAGTTGGGACTCTTAGCGACACTTTTACCACAGTAAAAAGAGCCCATTCATCAGGATACACAACTATAACCTCTCATAGATCAGGAGAAACATGCGAATCTTTAATTGCTCACCTTTCAATAGCATTCAATTCCCCCATCGTAAAGACTGGAGTTATGGGTGGAGAAAGAGTCGGAAAAATAAATGAATTAATTAGGATCGAAGATATTTTTTATGAGAAAGCCATATTGGCTGACATCAGCATTTAGGTGATATTATAATGAGTTATGAAAGAGACGAAACACAAAATACTGATAATCTGCTATCGCCATTAGAAGAATTACTAGCGGCGGGTCTCCATATAGGAACCAGAATAAAGACAGAGAGCATGGAAGAATATATATATCGAGTAAGGCCTGATGGTTTATTTATTCTAAATGTAGGAAAAACAAATGAGAGAATCTCTCTTGCGGCTAAATTTATAAGCCGATTTGAACCTTCTGAGATAATTGTAATATCGTCAAGACTATACGGCAGAACACCTGTTCAAAAATTTTGTCAAGTAATTAGGGCTACCCCTATTGTGGGGAGATTTCTTCCAGGACTAATATCTAATCCCTCACAACCAAAACATGTCGAACCTCAGTTAGTTATAGTTACTGACCCTAGAGCTGATAAGCAGGCCATGGAAGAAGCCTCTTTAGTCGGCATACCTGTTGTAGCTTTATGTGATACAGATAATTTTTTTAGTTATGTGGATCTGGCTATACCTGTTAATAATAAAGGAAGAAGAGCATTAGCGATGGCTTATTGGCTTCTAGCTAGACAAGTTCTCAGAGAGCGAAAGGAGATTCCAGTCGATAGCGATATACAATTGAGCATAGATGATTTTGAAACAAAATTAAAGATCGCTTCGCATAAGACGGACGATGAAATTTGAGCATTAGAAGACCATGTCAAGCAGGATCATTTTATTCCAGTAAGACATCCTCTTTAAGAAAAGAAATTGAAGAATGCTTTCTAAATGAACTCGGTCCTGAAAAAATTCCAAAACCGTCTCATAATGCCTTAACCTCAGTTGTAGGTCTAGTTGTTCCACATGCTGGATATATGTATTCAGGCTCAATTGCCACTCATTCATATTTTGCGTTAGCAATGGATGGAACTCCGGATTGCGCTATAATAATCGGTCCTAATCATACAGGTCTGGGTAGTGGAGTTTCAATAATGAATAGAGGAATCTGGGTTACTCCCATGGGAGAAATATCAATAGATGCCAATATTGCTAATCAAATATGTAAAAATTATGATTTAATTGATATTGATGAAAAGGCCCACCAGTATGAGCACTCAATAGAAGTTCAAATTCCATTTCTACAATATTTATATGGTAAGAAATTGCAGTTTGTTCCCATTTGCATGATGATGCAAGATTTGGAAACAAGTGTTGAACTGGGTAAAGCAATAGCAAGATCAATTTATAATAAAAACATTATAGTTATTGCGTCTTCAGATATGACTCATTATGAAACAGGTCAATTAGCTAGTAGAAAAGATAAGAAAGCGATTAATGCAATCCTAAAATTTAATGAAACAGAATTATTCAAAATCGTAGAATCTGAAAGAATATCTATGTGTGGATATGGCCCTATCATCTCAGCAATCACTTGTTCAAAGAAGCTTGGTGCATCAAAAGCTGAATTACTGTCCTATAAAACAAGTGGAGATGTTACGGGGGATCACTCATCTGTGGTTGGTTATGCTTCGATCATCTTTAAAAGATAATGTTGGATCTCAAATTGGATATAATTCAAGAGAGAGCATTAACCGATCAAATATGACTCTTTCTAAATAATCGGTTTGACCTCATAAAATCAATACTTACTCCCACCATAAATTTTTAGCAATCTTTTTACTATTAAACTCTTTGAAGGGATTGTGATTTGAGTAGTGGTTATGGTTACGGTAAAGTTATACTTTTTGGGGAGCATTTTGTAGTATATGGCCTTCCTGCAATAGTTAGTGCCATAGGATCAAGAACTATCGCATATGTTCAAAAACTAACTTCTCCTGATTTGCAATTGATCGATGATAGACAAGAGGTTCCAGGATATAAGAAGAATAAAAAGGAAGAACAAGATAAATCTATAGCCAATGTATTGAATTATTGCAAAATCGATCCAAAAAAATATGGTATCAATGTACGTTTTAGTGGGGATCTAGTCGCTGCTAGTGGAATAGGGGCTAGCGCTGCAAGTTGTGCAGCCCTATCTAGAGCGTTAAATCAAGAATTCAGCCTAGGATTCGATGATGAAAAGATTAACCTCTCTGCGTTTGAAGGAGAAAAAGGGTATCATGGCAATCCAAGTGGAATAGATAATACAGCTGCTACATACGGAGGACTGATCTGGTTTAAAAGAAACCTTAATGGTGGTCCAAATATAATAGATAAATTGAATATGACAGCCCCAGTGAATATTGTGATAGCTAATACCGGATTGACAGCAAGCACTGCAAAAGTAGTGGCTGATGTAAGAAAACAAAAGGACAAAGATCCTGAAAAATTTGAGAAGATATTTAATGATTATTTCGATATTGTTAGTAAGGCTAGAAAAGCCCTCATTAGAAATCAACTCGATGAAATCGGTGATCTTATGAACAAGAACCAAAATTTACTCAGACAAATTAATGTTTCATCTCCAGAATTAGAAAAAATGATAAAAATAGCTTTGGATTACGGTGCTCCAGGAGCTAAACTAACCGGAACTGGTAGGGGGGGAAATATGTTTGCTTTAACTCCAGGTAAAGCGCTCCAAGAAACAATCTCCAATATCTTCGAAAAACAGGGATATATGGTCTGGAAAACCACTATTGGAATTTAAGCATAATAAATTCGAATTTGGTGAAATTAATGGGACTTAGAGATTATATCAAAAAAATATCTGATGAGGAAAAACTCATAAAAATAGAGGAAGAAACCTCTAAAAAATTAGAAATTTCAGGTATTTTAAAGTCTTTAGAACCGACCCCGGTTTTATTTGAAAAAATAACTGAATCGGAATTTAAAGTAATAGGTAATTTATTTTGTAGTAAGAATTCTATTGGTAATTATTTAGGAATTAACTCAAACGGACTTATATCCACTATGGCAAATGCCATAGAGAATCGAAAAGAACCCGAGATGACTAAAGATCCTCCATGCCAGGATATAGAAAGCGATGTAAATTTGGATCTTCTTCCGATTTTGTACCATTGTGACAAAGATGGGGGGAATTACATAAGTTCTGCAGTGGCAATCACTAGGGATCCAGAATATGGGCAAAATATGGATTTCCATAGAGCTATGCAATACGAAAATAATGAAATGAGTATAAGAGTAGTTAAAGGCAGGCATTTCCATAAATTTTTAGAGAGAAATGATGAACTTGAAGTAGCATTTTGTATTGGCAATCCTCCAAACATATTAGTCGCGGCTGCTACTTCAGTGGATGTAGGCATCGATGAACTATGGATTGCGAATGCTCTTGAGGAATTTAAAGTTGCCAAAGCAAAGAGTGTGGATTTGTACATTCCTGCTGAGTGCGAATTTGTTCTAGAGGGTAAAGTGTATTTAAATGAAAAGCATGCAGAAGGCCCTTTTGTTGATCTTACAGAAACTTATGATATAGTACGTAATGAACCTGTATTTGAAATTAAAAGGATAACGCATAGGAAAAACGCTATATGGCAAGCTCTTCTTCCTGGTGGACTTGAGCATAAGGTTTTAATGGGAATGCCACGAGAACCAACAATTTTCAAGAATATAAACGAAGTTGGTGTAAAATGCTTAGATGTAAATGTAAATCCTGGCGGTTGTTCATGGCTCCATGCAATAGTAAAAATTGATAAGAAGAGTGAAGATGACGCTAAAAAGAGTATTGAAGCAGCTTTAAAAGGTCACAAGAGTTGCAAACATGTATTTATAGTCGATAAGGACGTCGACATATATGATCCTCTTAATGTTGAATGGGCGATGGCAACAAGATTTCAAGGTGATGCTGATCTTTTAATTAAAGATAAGGAGCCAGGTAGTAGTTTGGATCCAAGTGCAGAGCCCGGATCTAAATTAACTACGAAAATGGGGTTCGATATGACCAAACCTCTTAAGATTCTCAAAGGAAAAAATTTCGAAAAAGCCAGCTTTCCAAAAATTGATATCTCAAAAAAAATCCCAAAGTGAATGTTCTTGCAACTAAATTCAGAAGAAAAAGACATGCTTAATGGAAAATTTGGCAAAGCGATTAAGAAAAGCATGGAAATAATTACGACGCTAGGAGAAATTTATGGTGCGACTAAGTTAGTGAAAGTCAGTTCTGTACAGGTTGCTGGTGTTAGTTATGAAAATCTTGGTGAAGCAGGTTTAGAATTTTTAGATGAGATGGCAGCGGATGGTAGAGTTAGAGTCTTGACCACTCTAAATCCTGCAGGAATGGACATGGAAAATTGGAAGGAATTAGGAATAGATTCCGAATTTGCAAAGAATCAAATAAGGGTAATAGAGGCTTTTGAAAAAATGGGGGTAATATCAACTTGTACTTGTACTCCATACTTTATAGGAAATATACCTCGCTTTGGAGAACATATAGCTTGGTCTGAGTCAAGTGCTGTTTGTTACGCTAACTCAATTATTGGAGCGAGAACAAATAGAGAAGGAGGTCCTAGTGCGTTGGCGGCAGCATTGACTGGTAAAACAGCAGAATATGGACTGCATTTGGATAAGCATCGCATCCCTGAATTGACTGTCGTTGTTGAGACAAAAATCTCTAAAACATATGAATTTGGAGCCCTTGGAAAATCTATCGGAGATGAAGTAGGTGGGAAAATAGTTTACATTAAAGGAATAGATGACGCTTCAATTGAGGAATTGAAATCTTTCTGCGCAAGTATAGCTACATATGGAGGAACTCCAATGTTCTATATGGAGGGAATATCTCCAGAGAGTAAAATCATCAAAATCCCTAAAGAAAAAATTAAAATAACCAAAGAGAACATTGAAAAAAACATCAATGAATTGAATGATGAATCTGAAGTTGATTTTATTAGTATAGGATGCCCTCATTGTTCTATAAAAGAAATCGCCGAAATAGCTGATCTTCTAAAAGGAAAGAAAGTAAATAAAGAATTATGGATAACTACAGCTCGACCTATTAAGGAAATTGCGGATAGGATGGGTTATAGCAAAATAATTAAGTCTTCTGGAGCAAAATTAGCTTGTGATACTTGCTGCGTTGTGGCTCCCATTAAGGGTAGGTTTAAAACATTATGCACCGATTCTGCAAAGGGATGCTATTACGCAAGAGGAAAAAATAAATTTAACACTAGATTTAACTCCATAGAGAAATGTATAGAGGAAGCATTGAATTGAAACTCCAAGGAAGAAGAATCTATAAAGGCAAAGCTTTAGGAAAGCCGATCATTACAAAGCAAAATATCAGCTTTTACGGTGGAGTCGATCCAGATACAGGCGTGATAACTGAAAAAGGTCATGAACTTGAAGGTAAAAGTGTGGCTAATAAGATATTGGCTTTCCCCACTGGAAAGGGATCAACAGTAGGATCCTATGTTCTTTATAGACTTAAAAAAAACGACAAAGCTCCAGCTGCGATATTGAATGAAAAATGCGATCCAATAGTTGCAGTTGGTTGCATAATATCCGAAATACCATGCATAGATGGGATAGATATCAAAAAGATATCAAAAGATACTTTTTTAGAAATAGACGGAGATAATGCAACAATAAAAATGAAGAAAATCAATTGAAATTAAGATTAAAATTTAATTATTAAATAAGCAATCCTTAGGACTTGCCTCGCCTACAAAAAATCAAAAAATTTTTAAGGAGAATCAGTTTATGAAAATAACTTCTGCCAGGAAAATCGATCACATAAAATTAAGTATCGAAAAATCAGTTGAATCTAATATAGACACTGGTTTTAAAGATGTTAGATTTGTTCATATGAGTTTGCCGGAAATTGACTTATCTGCTATAGACATTCATACATATTTTCTAAAACATAGACTTCTTGCTCCTTTAGTTATTGAATCCATTACTGGTGGAACTCCTCAAGCAATGAAAATAAATAGTAATCTTGCCAAAGCGGCTGAAGACTTAGGCATCGCTATAGGTGTTGGGAGCCAAAGAGCTGCTTTGGAGAATAGAAATTTGATTGATACTTATTCAATAGTTAGAGATAAAGCTCCTTCAGTACCAGTTCTTGCTAATCTCGGAGCCCCTCAATTATTGGACGAGAATGCGGTAGATTATGCGAGGGAGGCTATCAAAATGTTGAAAGCAAATGCATTAATAATTCATCTAAATGCTCTGCAAGAGGCCGTGCAGCCAGAAGGTCAGACAAATTTTAAGGAAGTCTTAAAGAAATTATCCGAAATCTCAAAAAAAATTGATGTCCCATTGATTGCCAAGGAAACTGGGTCAGGAATATCTATTGAAATGGCAAAATATTTGAAATCGGCCGGAGTTAAAATAATTGATGTAGGTGGATTAGGGGGAACGAGCTGGGCGGCAGTTGAATATTACAGAGCGTCAAAAGCAAAAAAAGGAAATAAAGCAAAGCTAGGGAAGACATTCTGGGATTGGGGCATTCCAACAGTAGCGAGTTTAGTAGAAGTAAGTTCCATACGCGGTATGGTATCTATTGCTTCTGGAGGTGTGAGAACTGGTTTGGATGTGGCAAAATCCATCGCTTTAGGGGCGAATCTTGTTGGCATGGCTCTTCCTCTTTTAAAACCCGCTACACAAGATAGTATCAAAGTCAAGAGAGTCTTAGATAATATAATCCAGGAGCTCAAGACAACCATGTTCCTTACAGGAGCTAAAGATATAAAATCTTTGAGAGATATGCCTGTTGTGATTTCTGGATCTACAAAAGAGTGGTTAATCCAGAGAGGATTTAATATCAAATACTTGATTAAAAAAAGGTCTTGAATTGAAAAAAGACACTTATAAGTTATAATTAAATATGCAGAGTCAAAAAAGAATTCTTTTTTAAAGATTTATCATTTAAAGTTAGTGATTTATTATGCCAAACTCAGAGATCTCTGGATTTTATAATCTAAATCCGGAAGAAAGAATAAAACTTGTAAAAGATTTTGCAAATCTATCTGAGGAAGAAATAGAACTTTTGAAAAATACAGGCGCTCTAAAGATTGATCAAGCTAATCGAATGATCGAAAATGTAATTGGAACTATGCCTATTACATTAGGCATAGCAACGAATTTTTTTATAAATAAGAAGGACTATCTTATTCCGATGGCCATTGAAGAACCATCAGTAGTGGCAGCTGCAAGCAATGCGGCAAAGATTGCAAGAGTAAAAGGCGGATTCGCAGCAACTAGTAGTAGACCAATAATGATTGGCCAAATTCAAATAGTGGGAATTATTAATCCCTATAGTTCAAGAATGGAGATTTTAGCCCATAAGAAATCTATACTAAAAAAAGCAAATGAACAGGATCCAATACTGGTATCAAAAGGCGGAGGAGCTATAGATCTAACTGCTAAGGTCTTAGATACTAAAGTTGGTCCAATGGTAATAGTTGAAATTCATGTAGATTGTCGGGACGCTATGGGAGCTAATGCTGTAAACACAATGGCAGAAGCCATTTCTCCCCTCATTGAGGAAATAACTGGTGGAAAGGTTTACTTGAGAATAATATCAAATTTAGCAACGGAAAGATTAGCCCGAGCAAAAGCGACTTTCACAAAAGAAGCTTTGGGGAATGATGTGATAGAAGGAATATTGAATGCCTATGCTTTTGCCCTTGCTGATCCTTACAGGTGTGCGACTCACAACAAAGGAATAATGAATGGGATAAGTTCCATTGTTCTAGCAACTGGTAATGATACAAGGGCTGTTGAGGCCGGCGCTCATGCTTATGCTGCAAGATCGGGTAAATATCAACCTTTAACATACTGGGAAAAGGATAATGATGGAAACCTTGTAGGAACAATTGAAGTTCCAACTGCAGTTGGTTTGATAGGAGGCGCAACAGCTATCCACCCTATAGCAAAAATTGCTATTAAAATTCTTAGTGTTAAATCTGCTTCAGAACTAGGAGAGGTTATGGCTTCTGTGGGTCTTGCTCAGAATCTTGCCGCCCTTAGGGCCCTTGCTTTTGAGGGTATACAAAAAGGTCATATGAAATTACATGCTAGGAATATTGCACATATGGCTGGGGCAAGAGGAGATGTAATTGATACAATTGCCGAAAAAATGGTTCAGATGAGAAAAATAAGACTCGATCTTGCTAGCCAATTGTTAGAAGAGATTAGTAATAAATAGTAAAAATTTGTAACGATTCTCTTGGAAATCATATAAATTTTTTTATCTACAAATTGGAGACATTCAAATTTGCCATCATGGGTTGAAAAATATCTAAATGAGAATATAAATAAAAATGCACCAATTCATCTTACATTGATCGATCCAGAAAAAACCGAGATTAATGAAGCTATAAAAATTGCGAGAACCGCTGAGGAAGTTGGATCACTTGGTATTCTCATTGGTGGCAGTACAGTATCCTCAATCCATCATCTGGATGAAGTTATTAAGAATATTAAAAATTGTCTAAAAATTCCAACCATACTTTTCCCAAATGACATTACAGGAATTAGCAAATACGCTGATGCCATTTTTTTTAGCTCTTTATTAAATTCCATTAATCCATACTACATAACAGGCGCTCAAGCTCTAGGAGCCCCCTTGGTTATTAAATATGGTATAGAGCCTATACCGATGGGATACATAATAGTCGGTGATGGAGGCGCGGCAGGTTTTATAGGCCAAGCTAAACCCATACCTTATAATAAACCTGAATTGGCAGCCATATATGCTATGGCAGCACAATTAATGGGAATGCGTATTGTATACCTTGAGGCTGGATCAGGAACGGATTTACCAATTCCTCCAGATATGATAAGTAAGGTAAAAAAAAGCATAAATATTCCATTAATTGTGGGTGGCGGAATAAGATCGATTAAAAAGGCAAAACTAGCGGTAGAATCAGGCGCCGATATCATAGTCACTGGCACTATTGTAGAGGACGTTTCTTTAGAAAAACTAAAATCTATCGTTTCTGCTATTTGCAAATAATGACGGAGAGTATAAGGGGGCCTAATTAATTAATCGATTTTCGGGCTTCTCACATATAGACAGAACGGTCCCTTATTATAAATTAATTCAAAAATTTAGATTCCCATCAATTAGCTCAATTCTTCTGACCCTATTTTCGATTAATATAGGCGTTAGCTTGATCGTTTTTTTTATCAATGAAATGAGCCTATTAGGAATTATAAAAGGAATGTATTTTGGTGCAATTTCTCTTTCACTTTCATCTTTAATCGCAGATATTATTTCTTACAATGCTTTTATGAAAAAAGACACATTTTTTTCATTAAGGCGCTGTTTTGCTCTATCATTACTAACTTGTGTTATTTGGCTATTCTCAATATTAATTGGATTCTTTTTTAAATCAATAAATTCTTTTAATATTCCGGAAGATTCTTTCCACTTAGGATTATTTATAGTTCTTCCTATTCGGTCTATATCTATCGTATCTATTTCGAAGTCCAATTTGTTTGGAAAAATTATTTATTCAATTTTCCAACCTTTATTGTGTGTTTTTCTGACGATCTATATCCTAGATATGTCTCTTTACAACAGTCTGTTGATTTTTATTACAAGCACAATTTTATCATTAATTGCTGCTTGTATATTTTTATCATATATCGAGTATAAAGGAATGAAAAAAATTGGAATATCTCCTTTTGGTGCTTTTAATGCTTTTTTATTAGCGTGGCGAGATCAGGAAAGTTATTTGCTTGAAAGTTTTTTAGAAAAGATAGGAGTTAATAATAAAATATCAATAGCTGCATTGCAATTTAGAAGTAAAAAATCAAAAAATCTAAATGGACTTATGGTCGTATCTAATTTTCATCCTGGTCCTTTCATGAACGTTGGAAGCAGTAATTTGCCTTTTTTAATTCAGAAATATTTTGAAAAAAGGATAGAAGGTAACGTAGCTGTACCTCATGGAATATCTGGTCATGAGGGCAATCTCACATCACAAAAAGAGAATGAAAAAGTAATCAATGCAATTGAAGAGATTCTTAATTCTTGCAATTTTTCAAATCAAGCATCCACAATGATAGATGTAGTTAAAGGCCATACAATAATTAAATGTCAACGCTTCAATGAAAACCTAATAATTACATTAACTCAATCGCCAGAAGACATGGAGGATCTTCCAAAAGATCTAGGTTTATCAATATCAAATTATGGAAGAAATTTTTTCAAAAATATTATGGTTATAGATGCACATAACTCAATAAGCAAAGTAAGAGAATATACTGATAAAGAAATCAATAATTTTGAAAAAGCTGCTTATGAGGCAATTGAAAAAATTATTAAAAGTCCACTTGAAAAAATTAAATTTGGATCAGCTAAAAGAGTAATTCACAATTTTACTCTAGAAGAGGGTTTTGGTCCTGGAGGACTAATTGTTCACCTTATAGAAGTGAAAAATAAGATAGCTGCATATATAACAATAGATGGCAATAATATGGTACCTGAACTTCGGAATAAAATATTGAATATGCTGAAAGAACAAGGGATTGCGCAAGGCGAAATATTGACTACGGACTCTCATATGGTAAATGGATTTATTTCTTCAGGACTTGGATATCATCCTATAGGGGAAGCTGTTGATCAGGAAATATTGATAAGTCATTTAAAAAAAGCTGTAAAAGAAGCAAAAAGCAATCTTGAAGAAACGGAAGTAGCAGTTGGTTCTACGGGCATTGATGTAAAGAGTCTGGGATCTGAGATGTTGGATAATTTGACTAGTTTTATGTATGGAATTGCAAAATTAGTTTTAGCTTTTATTATATTGCTTGTAATTGGATCATTTATCTTAGGACTTGCTTTATTAATATGAATTGTTAATGGAAGGGTCTCTGATGAATATACATCGCATGCAACTTCCTAGAGAAGTAATTGTGGGACAGAATGTTCTCAGTGACACAGGAGAAATGATTAAAACCTTAGGATTCTCAAAACGTGTCCTAATTATTACTGGCCCTAAAGTAATAAGTGTAATTTCAAAAATACTGGAGAACTCTCTAGATAAAGCAAACATCTCTTCAGATTATGAATTAGTATACGAATCAACTTTGGAATATGTAAAATTAGTTGAAGAAAAGATAAGACGTTACAAGCCCAAGGTGATTTTAGGAGTAGGCGGAGGAAAAGATATAGATGTGGCCAAGCTAAGTTCAGCTAGAACTGGCATTCCATTTATAAGCATACCTTCTGCCGCCTCTCACGATGGTATAGCTAGCGCTAATACGTCAGTAAAAGGTTTTGAAAAGCCTTATTCAATAAAAGCACAAGTTCCTATAGCGGTGATTGCTGACATCGATATAATTTCTAAATCACCTTATAGACTGACTGCTAGTGGATGTGGCGATATAATTGCAAAATATTCTGCAGTTAGAGATTGGAAACTAGCTAAGAGGATGGTAAAAGAATATTATGGAGATTATGCTTCAAATTTAGCCCTGATGAGTGCAAAATTAGTGATGAAAAGTCATGACGATATAAAAAATATGAGGGTTGGTGCAATTAGAACAGTAGTGGAAGCATTAATAAGTTGTGGAGTTGCCATGAGCATAGCTGGTAGTAGTAGGCCTTGTAGCGGTTCTGAACACATGTTTGCTCATGCGTTGGATTTAGTAACTCCCAATGATGCCTTACATGGTGAAAAATGCGGTGTCGGGACAATAATATCAGTTTGTCTACAAGATGGAAATTGGAAGATGGTTAGAAAAATATTGGGTGAAATAGGGGCGCCAACAAGTGCAAAGGATTTGGGAGTAGATACAAAAGAGTTTATAAAAGCTTTAGTTATGGCTCGTAAAATTAGACCAGAGAGATATACAATTTTAAGTCATAAAAAATTGGACCAAAAAGCAGCTAAAGAAATCGCAAAAATTACGTCCACCATAGATTGAAGTTTGATAAAAAAATCGATTTGTTAATAGTAGAAAGAAAAAGGCAAAGGCATTTCCAATCCAGTCTTAGGAAATTATTTATGCATTAACAATGCTGAAGTAATTTTTATGGACTTGCCAGCGTCTCAGTACTTCTTACTCCCTCGATGGAATTTATTTCGCTTGTTAACGATTTTAATCGCTTATAATCAGAAATTTCAATAAAAGCAACTATGTCCCATCTTCCATAAACAATATATGCTTTTTTTATTTCATTAAACTCCCCTATCGAAGTCAGTATTTCCTCTACTCTTGTTGGTATAACTTTTATCAAAATACACGCTTCTAACATCTTCCAATCAACTCTTTTTTACTTCTATTAAAGTCTCTGTAAAGACGATCCCGCCTATCTTGCCCATTCGGATTATCACTTCACCAAGCCTTTCATAACTTTCAGACTCTACATCTGCCACGACATCATATCTGCCTAGAACCGCAAACACATTTTTTACTTCTTTGAATTGATTTATCCTTTCGACAACTTTATCAAATCGCCCTCTTTCAGTTCGGAATAGGACGCAAGCCATAATCAATTAAATCATCCCCTAAAAATTAATCCAGAATTTATATTCGTATAATAATTATTTATAATGAAATTGCTTAAATTTATTTGGAATTCTAAGATACATATTATTTGAAATAATTTTTTTATTAAATCGAATTAATTAAATAATCATGCAAAAGAAAGTATTTTTTATAACATCCAATCCAAATAAAGCTCGAGAATGCAAGAATATTCTATCATTTTTTTCAATATATGTGGAGATTATCAAATTACAAATATCTGAAATTCAGTCCGATACTCTAGAAGAGATAGCAAGATTTTCTTCCTTAGAGGCTGTTAAAATGTGTAAAAAACCAGTCTTAGTTGAGGATTCAGGTTTGTTTATTAATATCTTGAATGGATTTCCAGGTCCCTATTCTTCTTATATTCAAAATAAAATTGGTAATTATGGAATACTGAAGTTAATGAAGGGAATAAAGAATAGAAGAGCTATATTCAAAAGCGTTATTGGATTTTGCTCACCAAAAAGATCGCACCAGGTATTCGTCGGAGAAGTCCATGGGAGCATATCTCATGAAGAGAGAGGAAAAGAATGGGCCTTTGATCCCATATTTATCCCGGATTTCTCAGATAAAACATACGCTCAAATGTCGGCTGAAAAAAAGAACGAAATTTCTCATAGGAGAAGAGCACTTGAGAAATTCGCAATTTGGTTTAATAAAAAGCAAAATGGATAAAAATGAAACATATGACTAAATGCTTCTTCCAACAAAATATCTCCCGCGTCTTTCTATTTGCTGGGATTTTTTAAAAACCCTATCTGCAATCTTCTTACCAACTTCCTTTATGTATCCGGTTCTTATGGCTGAATGATATTTATTTACATCTTTATAATGAGTACTAAAAAAAGCCCTTTTAAGTAGATAAAGATCAACTCCCATATCCTCACACTCATTGGAATGAAAGCTGAGCCCAAAATCTATAAAATATATTTTTTCTTGATCTGAAATGATCATATTTGAACTGGTTAAGTCACCATGAATCAAGTTATTTTTATGCAATCTTCCTATTTGATTACCTATCTGTTTACACATCATTTTCTTACTCTTTTCATCGACTTTTTCAAAAACTTCTTTAACCCTCTGGCCTTCTATATATTCCATAATAATAATATTGCTTAAATTATCGATCGATAGAACAATAGGCGTTGGAACACCATATTTTCTTGCCAAAAAAAGACATTCTGCTTCATGAATAGTTCGATAATCCCTAATTTTTTTATCCAATTCAGCAACTCGATATTTTTTTGGGATTCTCTTTTTAACAATTACTTTTATAGATCCCCACTCTGATAAGTATAAATTTGCCTCTGCTCCCTTCTTAACTAATGTGATAGATTTCCTTGTATTCTCTTCCATTCTACCTCATCTAAACGCCATTTTGGCCTTACATAACTATTTTCTACATCTATGACAATTCCTTGCATGTATGCCAAATAACCAGTCCATGCTATTTGTGCACCACAATCTCCACTGTATTGAAAATCAACCACATAAAATCTTGAATCATGTTCTTGAGCAATGTTTCTTAACATCTGTTGTAAGCGTTTGTTAGCAGCAACACCTCCAGTTAATAGAAGTTCTCTCTTTTCAGTATGTGCTAAACTCCTTTCAACGGTTTCAGCAAACATCGAGAATGAAAATTCTTGCAAAGAAAAGCACAAATCCTCGATTTTACATCCTTCATGAAATTTTCTAATCGAAGCGGAAAGAAGTCCTGAATATGTTACATCATTTCCTTTAACGGTATAAGGGAGATCCAATAGTCGCTTACTCATGCGAGCTTTTTGTTCTACTGAAACACCAGTCGGGGGTGATAACCCCGCCTCTCTTGCGAACATATCCAAAAGATTCCCCATCGTGATATCCTCTGTTTCCCCGAAAATTCTCCAATGTGATCCTGCGTGAGCAGTTATTAAGGTATGCCCCCCCGAAACTAAAACCACTAGAGGGTCTTGAGCATTAGAAGCAAGAAAACCAATCTCTATGTGACCTATTGCATGATTTACTGGAACTAGTGGTATTTTAAAATAACAGGCTAGACCTCTGGCTATAGTTGCACCCATTCTTAATGCAGGACCCAATCCTGGACCCGCTGAAAAAGCAATTGCTGTTAGATCCCTAGGTCTAATTTTTGCCTCTTTGAAAGCTCTTAAAATGACTTGCGATGAGACTTCGCAGTGATGTTGAGCCGCCTCTCTTGGATGAATGCCTCTACCGGTAAAAGGGGTATAGACATCCTTTGCGTTTGAAAGTATTCTCCCATCACTAGTTGCAATACTAGCTCCAAATGTATGAGCCGTCGATTCAATGCCTAAAAGATATTGAGAACTTTCCATAAACAACACATAATTCTTTAATAAAAGTGATAGAAATCAAATATCTAGTATTGGTTAAAAATTTCAAAATTTTACATTCGTTCTTTATCAAACTATTCATCTAGTTCTATTAAAAATTCTTAAAAAAATATTCTGAAAATTTATGGACATATTAAGTCTTATCGTAAATTATTTATGTTATGCCCAAGTAACTTCTGGTTTTCTTACCAGACCATATACCGTTACAATAACACCAATAACTACGGCAAAATATCCAATATATTCAATACGATTGTTTTCTCTTATCTCTTCAACATATGTCGCATATTCCATAGTAGATGAGAAAGTCACTTCTTTTTTGTAAAGCTCAGAAAAAGTATTGTCGAAAATAAAATAATAGGTACCTTGTTTATCAGTTTGAAAAGAGGCATTAATACTTTTAATCATAGTCAACTCAATAATATATATAATATCTTTTTCTCCATTCTTCCACCTTTGAAATTCTTCTCCTCTGAGTACATAAAAGTTAATATCTCCAGAATCACCAGTTGTTGGTATATTTATAGAAGCATTACATGTAACTGTTACATTCTCAAAGAAATTAGCCTCATAGACTTTAACGTCTCCTACTGTAAAGGATATATTGTCAAAAACAGTTTCAGATTCTACAATAGGAATGTTTATGGTATAAGTATAAGAACCAAATAAGATCATAAGAATTCCCAGTATTACTAGTGATGTACCTCCTAATGTTGCTCTCACTCTCATTTTTTCCACTCTTACAAGATGTTTTAGAATTATATTACAAATGGAGTGTCTAATAATATATAATTTAAAACCATTAAAGGTTAGTGAGTTGATACTACAGGGGCACTGGAAAAGAAAAGACTTATTTTAGAGCATGTAGTGAAAGAATAAAAGACTAAAAATATCTAAAAAGGTTTTTTGATCATCTATTAAATCGTTTCCAAAAAATCTTTGAATCCAAGTTCAAATATATTGTAGAGATGATAAAATATGTCTATGTTTGCTGCCCCTGGTGCTTATGATCGTGCGATTACTGTATTTTCACCTGACGGGAGGCTCTTTCAAGTCGAGTATGCATCCGAAACTGTAAAAAGAGGCGCAACAGTTCTGGGCATCTCTTCTCCTGAAGGAGTTGTACTTGCGGCTGAGGAGAGGACCACTTCAAAACTCCAAGACACATCATTCATGTGGAAAATATTTCAAATCGATGAACATATTGGTGTTGCCGTTGCTGGTTTAAGTTGCGATGCTCATGTACTCGTTGATCAAGCTAGGATATATGCTCAGAGTAATCGATTGATGTATGATGAATCCATCGATGTTGAAATCCTGACAAGAAAGATAGGCGAGATAGAACAGATGTACACGCAACACGGTGGTGTAAGACCTTTTGGCATATCTTTAATAGTTGCTGGAGTTGACAAAAAGGGAAGCCGTGTATTCTGGACTGATCCAAGTGGAGCTTATTTAGCCTATAAGGCATGGGCAATAGGTTCAGGAGGCGAAGTCTCAAACGAGATACTAGAGGCAGAATATAATAATGATATCACTCTTGATGAAGCAATTATTTTAGCTTTAAAATGCATGAAGAAGGTATTAGAAGGTAAAATTAGCGCTCAAAAAGTTAGAATGGCAATAATACCCGCTAAAACAAAAAAATTCAAAAAATTAACTAACGGGGAAATCGAAAAATACCTAAAAGGATTGAACTCTGCCAAAAAGGCTGCCTCAAAATGAGTGAAAAATGTACTACTGCAAGAATTGAAATTGATGGAGAAAAATTTGAAATCATTGTAAAACCGGATCTTGCTTTTGATAATAAGATGGGGAAACAATTTCCAATTTCAAATATATTAATGATTGAAGAGATTTATTCAGACTCAAGTAAAGGCAGTAGAGTGTCTTCTGATAAACTTCAGAAATGTTTTGGTACTACCGATACTCTAAAGATTGCTGAGGAAATACTAAAGCGTGGGGAGTTGCAGATCACTACTGAGCAAAGGAGGCATCTTCTGGAGGAAAAAAGAAAGCAGATAATAACCTTTGTCTCAAAAAATTGTATAGATCCTAGAACAGGTGCTCCTCATCCACCAATTAGAGTTGAACAAGCTCTGTCCCAAATAAAAATTTCAATTGATCCTTTTAAAAGTGTTGAGGAACAATCAAAAGATTTTCTGGAGCAACTACGTTCAATAATTCCTATAAAAATGGAACAAATGAGGATCGCTGTAAAAATTTTTCCAGAATATGTAGGCAAAGGATACGGAATGGTAAAGAATATATGTACCATTACAAAAGAAGAATGGTTGTTCGATGGGTCATGGGCTGGTATAGTTGAGATGCCCGCCGGTCTTTATTCTTCTTTTATCGATAAATTGGGTAAAGCAACCCAAGGAACAATTCAAACCAAAATACTGAAATAGAATATTAAAATTCACTATTAAATTCTAAAATTATTTTATATATAGGCGGTTTAGTTTTTTGTCTACGATGATTGATAAAAGAGAATTAGTAATTCCAGGTCAATTACTGGCTGACGGGGATTATATCCCTGGAGATAATACGTATAAATCTGACAAAAAAATATATGCTTCTAAGCTTGGACTCTTCGATATTCATAATAAAAGGATTACGATAGTTCCTATAAAAAGTTGTTATGTTCCTAAAATAGGAGATTACGTCATCGGAAGAGTAACTAGTTCAGAGGTTTTTGGTTGGTTACTTGATATCAATTCTCCATACCCGGCTTTACTTCAATCCTCTGATCTTTCTGGAGGAAGATATAGAGATAGAGAAATGTCTGGCAATTCAAAATTAGTTGTCGGTGATTTAGTAAGGGCCAAAATCGCAGTTTATGATAGAACTAGAGATCCATTATTAACAACAAAGGAAGAGGGCGATCGCGCACGCGTACTATTAGGTAAAATAATATCCGGAAAAATCATTAAGATATCTCCTGCAAAAATTCCTAGGTTAATCGGAAAGGAAGGTTCTATGATAAGTATGCTAAAAAAGGAGACATCATGTCAAATTTTTGCGGGGAGAAATGGCATCATTCATATTGCAAGTCAAGATGAACGGAATGAAAATTTAGCTTCATGGGCTATTAAGAAAATAGACAGAGAGGCCCATACGAGTGGATTGACGGATAGATTGTTTGAAGAGATAAAAAAAAGAAAAGGTAATTGAATTTGAAATCAAATGGAATTCCTGAAAAGTTAATTGATGAAAAAGGAAATAGAATAGATGGCAGAAAGGTTGAGGATCTAAGATCAATGAAATTCGAAGTAGGCGTTTTGAACAACACAGATGGTTCTGCATATGTTGAGTTCGGTAGAAATAAGATTATGGTAGGTGTTTACGGTC
>Ga0111204_123_pt1 | contig 22551 bp, 21 predicted proteins | sample DeeMarSWOR136_30_FD_80378 | JGI IMG/M metagenome (GOLD analysis project Ga0111204, IMG submission 80378) | Crenarchaeota group archaeon SMTZ-80
TTCTTCTCACCGGCCTTGACAATGAAGCTATGGATTGGGACTTCGTTAGGACAGACGTGTTCGCAACGGCCGCAACCTATGCATTCTTCATAAATTTTTTCTAATTTAGTTAAATCGCCTTTTCCTGCGCTTACCATTGCTTCAGGAATTTCTTGATCATTAGGACAAGCTCTTCTGCATTCATTACACTTGGTGCATTTCTTTGCAATTTCAATGAGATCTTTAATCTTTGGAATAATCTTGAACTTCTTTCTTTTTGGAGCAACTTCCATTGCAGTTCTTACTGCTACTTCCCCTACTTTTTCAGGATCAAGAATTAGCACACCAGCAACTTGACCACTAACTAAGTCATTAACAATTTCGTCAACTGGGTCTTTGGTCCTATCCTCTAAACCAAGGCAGTTTTTCGAACTAGCTGCAATTAATGGAGCCCCTATTTTTTGTGCTTCTTCTAACGAGTCTGCGCGAATACATTGCTCATCAACAACTAAAACATCTGGAAGGCCACTCCTAATAAATCGAAGTTGCCAAGATATGGGACCAACTATCTTAGCTTTAGAACTATATCTTGTCATATCAATTGCGGTGCAACACAAACCAACAACATCCATTTGCCCGTATAGTCCATTTTCATTCAGGTAATCCATAATTCCAATAGCTGGAGGAACATTATGACCTACAACCATGATAGTGGGTTTGGTAGCGTCGACTACACCAAAACCAATATCCACAAGTGGAGCATCTGGATCCGCTTTAGGAAATTCAAAACAAGAAATCTGTGCCATATCAGCAATTTCCATCCCCACCTGATCTATCATTCCTGCTTGTAAAACTTTAGACTCAAAGTCTAAATTATTTCCTTCTTGACCAGTATGAGTTGCTGAAAGTAGATGTGCTATTTGGGTTTCCAAATAGTCTAAAGCATTATCCAAGTCACCTAATGTCTTTGGTCTGACACCTGTCACTAATCGAGTTACAGGAGCTTCAACCTCAACATTGGTTCCTCCCACATCTAAAGGATAATTTCTTCCAAATTTTTCTATTAACTCATCAACGAGATGTCTTGCATGACCTGTATGGGTAGCAGCGCCTATACATGCAGCAAGAAGTACTATCCTTGATTGCTGGGCTTCCATATTTAGCCCACAAGCGCCTCTTTTATTATTACTCAAATCGCATTTGCCAAAAGTGCAGAGACAACAAAGATCGCAGAATGGCATATAGAATGGTTTGTATTTTTTAAGGAGCTTCATATCCCAATTTCTTAAATCAGTAATTGATGGATAAGGTGTGGGACCAATAGGCTCCTCCCATGAGTCGTCTATCACTTTACCAACTGATAACCTAACATCCTTCATTATGCCAAGATTTGTCTTCAGTTCTTTTATTTTCAAATCTACATTCTTTTTAGTCATTCTTGTCCCCCACTAATCTTAAGCGAAATGCTAACGATTTTTTAAATTTGCGATCATTAAAAAACATTTTATATTGTGATAGAAATTATTATAACGCAGTTATAAATATTATTTATGGATCGTTAAATCTAATGTTATTTCTTTAAAAGTCATAATATATTTTCCATAATGCTTTTAATAGATAAATAAGCTGGTGATGTTTGTGGCAACTCCAATAATGATTTACCTTCTATAACGTAAGATTCCACATTCTCATCATAATTGATTTTTCCAAGATATTTCATTCTCATATCTTCTGCTCTCTTTGCTAAGCTATTAGGAAAACGATTGCCCCCAATAAGATAGAATTCTTTGAAATTTATTTTAACTTCTTTAATTATTCGATAAGCCCTCTTGACATGTTCAAATGATTTTTTCGCCGAGTCTAGTATATCTATAATATAATCAACGTCGGAGGTTATCCTTCTATTTAGGTGTTCTAATCCAGCTGGAGAATCAATTAGAACGTATTTGTAATTGTCAGCTAGAGTCGGGATTACTTTTTTTAACAGGTTATTTGGCATGCAATAGCATCCTTCCTTCCATTTAGCTCCAATGACTATTAAATCAAAGAGATCTCCTTCGAATACTTTTTCAAGTATCTTTGGCTCTAATCTTTCCAGTGGCGAGGCACCTGTAACACTACCGCCTTCATCCATGAATTCGTAGAGAACATCAGATATTGTCTTCTCTATGTCTGCTCCGACTAGATCACCTAAATTTTGATCTGGATCTGCATCTATCAGAAGTATTGGCGTTTCCCCGATTTCTATTAAATATTTAGCCATCAATGCTACTGAACTTGTTTTTCCTGTTCCGCCTCTTCCCATAACAACTATTTTTTTCATTACAAAAAACTCTATAAGGTTATCTAGAGAAAATGGATAAAGAATCTTTCTGAATAAATTTCTGATATCCCGTTTTTTATTTAAAATATTTTTTATTTAATTAACTAGGGCAATAATATTGATTGGATTAAAAACAGAAATTTGTAATAATCAACGCTTTACCTGTTGTATCACATAATCAATAATTTTGCCTGCAATATCTATATCAGTTGTAGATTGGAGACCAGACCAACCTGGTTGAGAATTTATTTCAATAATTATAGGGCCTTTTTCTGTTTCGATAAGATCAACACCAGCAACTTCACATCCAATAGCTTGAGCAGCTTTTATGCTCAAATCTTCTATATCTGCCATACTATCCATCTTAATCGGTCGTGCACCCTTGCTAACATTAGTTTTCCATGAGTTTGCAATTCTCTGCATGCAGGCTATAACCTCATCTCCAATTACAAAAGCTCTCACATCTTTGTTTTGATGGGGAATGAATTCTTGAATATAAATCACATTTCGATAGAATTTTAAAGTTCTAAAAGTCCTTTCCGCTACATCAATATCTGAAATTCTGGCCGTACCTATACCTTTAGAGCCGAATAGTGGTTTGATTATAGCCTCCCCCCCAAAATCTCTAAACGCCTTTAAAGCTTCTTCAACATTTCTTGTTGCGATAGTTTTTGGGACTGGCAAACCCGATTCTTCGAAAATTGATAAAGTATAATACTTATCAGCTGCTTTTTCTATCGCCGATGGTTGATTAATGACTTTTAGCCCATTCTTATATAGCTTATGAAGCAGATCCAGTTGAAATATTATCTCTTCTAATGAACACCGCCCTATAGGCCTCACGATCATAGCAGAAAGGTCCTTCAGTAAATCTAAGTTGTCAAAAGAGACGTATGGTTTCTCGTTGACTCTTGCTACTAAATCTGTAAAATTAAAACAGATAGCCTCAATATTTCGCTCATCTAAAGCTCTTCTAAGCTGAGAAGAACACCATGATTTTTTATTTCTTGTGAGAATTCCTATTCTTATTTTCATTTAATTTCAAATACAGTAAAAGCAACTAATCTAAAAAAGATTGAGATGTTCTCAATAACCGCCAATTTAGGAATTGTGAATGATTTAAATTGGTTTAGCAGAATATTGAATTTTTATTCAAAAGGTTTTCATATTGATTAAAAGAGCGATAATCTCAGTTTTTAATAAAACATGGCTTAACAAATTAGTAAATGAGTTAGTGAAATGGAATGTTGAACTAATCTCAACTAGCGGGACTGCAGATATTATCAAGAAGATGGGGCATAAAGTCATTAACATCTCAAATTATACAAATATGCCTGAGGGGCCAGATGGACTTTTTAAAACATTGCATCCTATGATTCACGTTGGCATCATCGGGAATCCTAGAAATCTTGAACATAAGGAATATATGGAAAAACATAAGATAAAAAAAATTGATTTGGTCGTGATTAACTTCTACCCATTTGAAGAAATGGTCCAAAGCGGTAAATTTAATTTATCAAAAGCAGCAAGCCATATAGATTTGGGAGGAGTCGCCCTTGCTAGAACAGCAGCTAAAGCCGCATTTCTTTATGGTAGAGTTACTGTTCTCACATCTCCTAATCAATATGAGTTTTTTTTAGATGAGATGGAGAAGAACAACGGAGATACCACGCATAGATTCAAATTATCAAATGCTATTTTCGCTTTTAAACAGACTTCTTATTATGATCAATTCATAAGAGACCATTTCTCTGAAGTTTTAATTTAGTTGCATATTTAACTTATTATCATTGCTTTTAACCTAATTTATTCAGTTATATTTTTTCAAATGTTTATTTCTGCGTTCACATAGTATAAAAATTACCTATTTATAGGTACATGATTGTACTGATAAGACTTAAATAGAGAACTTAAGTAACAAATTGGGTATCAAACTCTTAAAAGAACGGAGGAAGCAGTTATGACGGATAAAAATCTTAAGATTTTATTAGATGAAAATGAGTTACCTAAAAGTTGGTATAATATTATTGCAGATCTGCCTTCACCAATGGACCCGCCACTTAATCCGATGACAAAAGAGCCTTTAAAACCAGAAGATATGGAGATCCTATTTGCAAAGGAACTTATTAGGCAAGAAGCAAGCCCAGAGAGATTTATCCCTATTCCTAAAGAGGTCTTGGATGTTTATAGGCTATGGAGACCGACGCCTCTTTATAGAGCCAGAAGATTAGAAGAAATGTTAAAGACGCCAGCAAAAATATATTATAAATATGAAGGAGTTAGTCCACCTGGAAGTCACAAGCCCAACACAGCAGTTGCACAGGCATACTATAATATGAAAGAGGGTACAGAGAGAATTACAACAGAAACTGGGGCCGGCCAATGGGGTTCTGCATTATCTTTTGCTACATGCCTTTTCGGTCTAAAATGTACTGTATACATGGTAAGAGCAAGTTACGATCAAAAACCATATAGAAAAATAATGATGCAGACATGGGGGGCAACTGTTTTTCCAAGTCCAAGCGAACAAACAAAATTCGGGAAGAAGCTATTAGAGGAAGATCCTAATTGTACTGGAAGTCTAGGCGTAGCGATTTCAGAAGCAATAGAAGATGCAGTAACAAGTGACGATGCGAAATATTCACTTGGAAGCGTATTGAACCATGTGTTGCTACATCAAACAATAGTCGGTTTAGAAATAAAGAAGCAATTTGAGTTGGTTGACGATTATCCAGACTCGATGTATGGTTGCGTTGGCGGTGGAAGTAACTTCAGTGGCGCGGTATTTCCATTCGTAGCCGATAAACTAAAAGGAGAAAAACCAGATCTAGATGTAATTGCATGTGAGCCCAAAGCCTGTCCTACCTTAACTAAAGCTCCATACGAGTATGATTTTGGAGATGCAGCCGAAACAGCACCAATAGTAAAAATGTATACCTTAGGCCATAAATTCATTCCACCGCCAATCCATGCAGGTGGTCTGAGATATCACGGTGATGCCCCATTATTATGTAAGCTTGTAAAGGACGGATACATCAGAGCGCAAGCATATCATCAAAATGAGGTTTTCGAAGCGGCAACTACATTTGCAAGAACAGAAGGCATTATCATAGCACCTGAAACAGCCCATTGCGTTAAAGCAGCCATAGATGATGCCATCAAATGTAAAGAAACTGGTGAGGAGAAAACAATATTCTTTGCAAATAGTGGTCACGGGCATTTTGACCTTGCTGCTTATGATGCATACTTTGCAAAAAGTTTAACTGATTATGACTACCCTGAAGAGAGTATCAAAATAGCCTTAAAGGACCTACCAAAAATATAGGAGGAAGAATCTTCTATTAAGAAAAAATCCACTGAAATTAAAAAAAGAGGAGCCGCTTCATATTTGAAGTCGAAATTCCTCTAAAAAAATTTTTTTTAAATAAATCTATAAGAGGCTGTAACAACGGTTCAGTTGTTGAGGACTGTTAACCTATTTCAAATAGATTATCTGAAAGAACATGAGGAGATATTGCCCTATCATTTTTTTAGATTAAGATCAAGATTAATTAGAGACGGTTATCAAAAAAATCCTATCATAATCGATAATAAACATAAAATTGTTTTAGATGGGCATCATAGATTAAATATTCTAAAATCTTTAGGATGTTCACAAATTGCTGCATATTCAGTGGATTATCTAGATAATGAAGAAGTTCAAATTGAAACATGGTATCCAACAATCATACATTCTGTAATCGATCCACTTCGGTTATATAAGAAATATTGTTTTGATATCGATGAGAAAGAAAATAGCTATTCAAAGTTACTTTATAAAGAAAGAGTATTCAAATTGAATCTTACAAGAGAAAAAGCAATGCGGCTCATAAAAAGTCGGGCCAAAATTGCATATTTTTATTCAGAAGAATCAGCAAAGGATATGGTCAAAAAAAGAAGAGCGATAGCAGCTCTCTCATTTGGTTCAATTTCAAAAGAAGAAGTCATAAACTATGCGCTTTTAGGAAAGAAATTTCCTCCAAAAACGACAAGACATATAATACCAAATAGACCTAAAAATTGTTACGTGCCACTTGAAAAGTTGAAATAACTTAGTTCTATCGCATAAAATTTAATTTATATCATGGTAATATTTTAAATAAGAAATAATTGAGAATCTAATTTTTTAGGTGATTTATAATTGGCATGGGATGATTTTCCTGATTGGTTCAGACGAAGGCGAAGATCCCCATTATTTTCAGGAGGATTTTTTGACGATATCGATCAGATGATGGAGGATATGCTCAGAGAAATGGGGGAGTCAATTCCTAAAGAACTCGTAAGAGATGAAAAACTTCCCGATGGAAGTACAGTAAAAAGAATGGGCCCTTTCGTGTATGGTTATTCGATGACTATGGGACCTGATGGTAAACCAGTAATAAGGGAGTTTGGAAATATAAAGCAAACAAGGACTTCGGCCTTTGGGATGCCAAAACGCGGATTAGAGGTAAAGGCTGAACGCGAACCATTAGTTGATACATTCGATGAGAATGGCACTGTAAAAATTGTAGCTGAAGTCCCAGGTATTGAAAAAAAAGATATCAACCTAGAATTGACTGAGAATTCTTTAATTATCTCTGTAGATACTGAGAAGAGGAAATACTTTAAGGAAGTTGAATTACCCACACAGATTGAGCCTGATAGCACAAAAGCACTTTATGTGAATGGTGTTCTAGAGGTAACCCTAGAAAAAAGAAGTAAAAAACCAAGTGGCCACAAAATAGACGTCAAATAATATGCATAGTTATGTAAATTGAGCATGGAACGCTCCAAAATTGGAATCGCATTTATCAAAAGTCTGATTGAGTTCTGCATTTATCACACAAATTATCTTTTTTTATATCAGTATCAATCAGGTTATTTTTTTTAAGAACTTCTAGCAATTTGATTTATTGCAATAGGTTAATTTCGAATATATGTTCAATTTCATGGATAATTTCCTTCCCAATTCTTTTTAATAGTACTTTTTTTTGTCTTTTAAACCGTAAAAAATAGGCCTAAATCTGGCAACAGAGCGCTAGCTGCGGAGTATTTGTAGAACTATTAATGTTCACAAAGAGTGTAAATCGATTAATATAATAAAGATTTATAATAAGTAATTCCATTGATTGGTTTGCACTTACATATTTTTTCCTTTAGTAGAGCAAACTAGACATCAGACATAATTCAAAGGAGTTGTGATGACAATAGCCGAACCCTCTTGGGTTTCAACAATTGATGCATATAAATTACAGGAAAACAGCAAAGTTGCCATATATCCTAAAGGATTGCCTGTCCTTCTTATCAAGAAAGGGGGACAAATTCATGCTATTTCAAATAAATGCGCACATATGGCATGCCCATTGGCTGGGGGCGTATTAGACGGTTGTATAATAAGATGCCCATGTCATAATTGGGGTTTCGATATTAAAACTGGTGAATTCTTAGACGCAAAAGAGATCAAAATACAAGTTTATCAGACTAAATTACTAGAAGGAAAAATATATGTAAAGATTTAGGAGGAAAAGTCTTGGAAAAAATAGTTATGTATGCTTTGAGCACTTGTCCATGGTGTAGAAAGACAAAACAATTCTTCAAAGAGAAAAATATCGAATTTAATTTTATTGATTACGATTTAGCTGGCGAGGAAGAACAAGACAAAATTCGTAATGAGATGAGTAAATATGGTAATGTAGCTTTTCCATTTGTAAAAATTGGCGAAGAAGTGGTTATAGGATATGATCCGGACAAGTATTCAAAGTTATGTGGGCTAACAGAAGGAAAATAAGGATGAATATAGAATCTAGGAAAAAAGCTTTAAAATTTCTTTATCAAAGAGTTGTTGACCCCTTAGGGTATAAATTCAGTCCAGATGAAGACTTGGTTGATTTCTTATTGGAGCAAGAGGTAAAATTAGAACAAAAACATGGAATTCCTTTTTGCCCTTGTCAAGGACTTTCAAAAGATAGAGAAGAGAACATGAGAATTGTCTGTCCATGCATCCCTTTTCATAGAGAACATTTTGATGCTATGAAAAGATGTTGGTGTGGACTTTTTGTCCATAAGGATGTAACAAATCCCGATGAACTTAAACAGATCTCTGTTCATGAAATAAAAAAGTGATTAAGATGCTAATTGAAGTTGGAAAAAAAAACGAGTTACTTCCTGGTGGCATGAAGGTTGTCGAGGCAAGTGGTAAAGAGATCGTTCTATGCAACTATGAGGGAAAAATATTTGCAATTGATAGGAGATGTGGACATATGAATGCGCCCTTGGAAAAAGGTACATTAGAAGGATATATAGTAACTTGCCCAATGCATAACGCTCAATTTGATTTGACTACAGGCGAGGTTCTTAGTGATCCAATTCTTCGACCGCGCCCCTCAGATTTCATGCGTTGGTTTGGAATGTTAATGGCTAATATTAAGACCCATAACATCAAGACTTATCCTGTCAAAATAGATGGTGAAACCATAAAGGTAGAGATCTGAAAAAAATAATTCTATTTGAAAACTAGCGTATATATCTTTAATAAATAAAAGCGCGCGCGCCTGAAATAATCTTACACATCATCTTAATTGTCTTTTTAATTCTGAATATTTGTGAAAGTTTTACAAGTTTTATATTCTTATCCAGTCTATTAGAGCGATGTGTTGGACTAATTGATCAGTAGATATCGATGGGTTATTCTATCCTTGGCATTTTTAGCATTTGCAACCACCTATATGGCTAGAATGGCATATCCTCCCCTTATTCCAGAGATGAGTATTGAATTAAATCTAACTCATGCTGAAGCTGGAATGCTTATGTCGGGTTTTTTTATAGGCTATTTGGCTATGCAGTTGCCAATCGGATTTGTTTCGGATAAAATTGGGGTAAAGCGAATTTTTACTATCTCCTTGGTTCTAACAGGGATCTTGTGCATACTTACTGGCTTTGCTGAATCTTTTTCAGAGTGTCTTACCTATAGATTTACAAATGGTCTAGCCGCTGGATGCATTTTTGCTCCAGGTTCAGCATTGGTATTGAGGTGGTTTCCTCCAAAAGACAGGGCAATCTCAATAAGTTTCTTTCAAATTTCGGTTTCAGTTGGAACTTTTATTGCCCTTTCATCTTCTGCCGCCATATCTTCATTATTCGGTAGGTGGAGTTGGTCTTTCTGGATATTAGGGATTCCATCTCTGATCATTGCCATACCTTCGTTATTTCTTTTAAGAGAAAAGCCTGAGGAGATTTTTGAAGGCGATTTAGCTGATGCGGGAAGTGGGATTGGATCCTATTATGGCGTTGTGCTGAGAGATTTACGCATGTGGCTCGTTTGTATCGCTACAGTAGGAGGTGGCGCTGCATTTATTGGTTCTCTTACTTGGATTCCAACATACTTTGTAAGGATAGTGAATTTATCCGAAGTTTATGCAGGCTCGATATCCTCTTTACTGGCGCTTGCTGGAATTTTTGGAACGCCCATTGGTGGATTTATTGCCGATAGAATTCTCCATAAGAGAAGCCCCATAGTTTTTATAGGAATATTAGGTTCGGGTTTAGCTTGCATATTTTTTTCGATCGTTGTGCCATCTGATCTTTATTCAGCTATAGCTTTGTTTATTCCCATTCCATTCTTTTCTGCAGTGTGGTGGATTGGGCCATCGCTTTTATCAGAGTGGTTTCCCTTAAAGGTTCTAGGAACTGCAACAGGCATTCTAAACTTTATGACGATTTCTGGATGTGTATTAGGTCCATTTATCTTTGGTCTTATCCTAGATCTAACTAATTCATTCTCTCATGGATGGTTTGCTTTAGGAGCGATTGCCTCTCTTTCTGCATTGTTAATGATACCAATAATGTTACAAGATTCGAAGAATGTGTAATGCGAATTTATATTAATCCAGATTCTAAAAAGTTAATTAAATTGCGCATTTTCAATTAGATAATTATTTCTTTGTCCGATCTATGATTTGAGCCATCAGAGCATTAGATCTCACTGATTCTATTCCTTTCATGCAGGCGCCTTTGCTCTTATATGCCTCCCCCACCGCAATAATTTCGTTATTTGGAGCCATCAATCTAAAGCGGAATTGTCCTCCAGCGTCTTTATATAATTCGAACTTTGCTGGAGGATATTCTCTTTTCTTAGATTCCACCCCAAGTACTTTGTTAAGTTGAGCAAGCATAGGTTCTAAACGAACACATAAGACGTCAACTGCAGCTTTGAATTGGGGCCAATCTTTCTTAATAGAAGATAAATGCTCCATCACACCTTCTGATGTAGCGGTAATTTGCTCTACTTTTTCTTCTTTTAACTCTTCAGTGGAGGTATTTTCTGCTTTTTCGGTAGCCCTAGGCAGCCTATCCCTAATTCCTTTCAGTTTAACACTTGTCTCTATTATTTTTTTTGCTCCGGTGATGCTTTTTGATTTTAAACCTCTCATCGTGAGTATGAGAGATTCGACACTTTTAACTACATCCATTGAATATGCCATATCTATCCTATCGAATTCCATCTCAGCCACAATATCTCTTGCACTTTCAATATCATCAAGAAACTCAGACAAATCTTGCTCCTCGTATTTGAAATAACGAAGTCTTTTCGCATACAATGGCAAAAGTCCAGAATTTTTTACAAATTTATACACAGTCATAGCAGAATTTGTTACATCTTCAACAATATCCTCAATATCGATAGGCGAAACGAAGCCTAATACAGAACTGAGCATCTTCATGGAAGTACGTCTGGTAATTCTTCTTACACCAATTACAACTTCTCTAAAATTACGTTGAATATTAATCCCAGTCTCAACAACTCTTTTCGTATCCTTTTCAATATCATCAAAAGCCTTAGCCAAAGGATCGACGACATCATAAAATTCAGAAGTGACCTTCTTTTTAACTGGCATTTAAAACTACCCTTAGTATATATAGATATATCAGATTTTTTTTCTACTTACTGAAGAATTATCTAAATAGATAATACTAATAACGAGTGTTTTGATTTAAGAATGCATATTCGAATAATTTTAAGGCTAACTAAAGAACAATATATTTAGTATAAAAGTGATTAGAATGATTAGAAAGGTTTCAATTCTATTTATAATAATCCTACTTTCAATAATTCCAATTTGTATTCAAGATACTATATCACTTGAAGCCCCACACATTGAAGGAACAAAAATTATTTCACCACAACGTGTTCTTAAAGAACAAAAAATAACTGTCACAATCAAACTTACTGGTGAGGGGGACATAACTTTAGCCCCTATTGATGTAGTTCTAATCCTTGATAAATCCGGTAGCATGCGCGGCGATAAGATTATAGATGCAAAAGAAGCAGCAAAGTCATTCTTAGATTATACCTTTGACGTTGATAAAGTCAGTCTAGTAACATTTAGCAACGATCCAAAAATAAATTTTGACCTACAATTCATGAATTCTGCAAATGAGGATCTTTTAAAAGTTGAAATAGATGCTATAATAGCATCGGGATCTACGAATATTTATGATTCTATCGTAACAGCTAATGAAATTCTGACTGATTCTCCAAGAGGGGGCGTACCTTTAGTAGAAATTCTTCTAACAGACGGAGCACACAATTATCCATCTTTTCTTTCAGATAGTGATTTCGAATCTTTAGCCGCTCAAACCAGAGATAAAGGTATCATCATTTATACTATAGGGTTGGGAGAAGATGTAAACGAAAAAAGACTTGAGTTGATCGCAAACACCACAGGAGGTAAATACTACTTCGCTCCGAACTCAGAAGATCTTGGAGATATTTTTGAAGATATTGCTAGCTTTTTAAATATTGCCGGCACAGATATCGTTGTTTCTGAGACCATACCTTCTTATTTATCTTATAACGGAGATGCTTCAAAAAATCCTGATGAGACAACCACAAATGATGGGGTAACTCTCAAATGGAATATCGGTACGCTTTCAATAGGAAAAGAATGGAATGTTACTTATACAGCCCAAACAAAAGAAGCGGTAGAATCTAGCGATCTTGTTTCACAAACACGTATCGATTATATAAAAACAGATGCAGCCTCAACCACCATAAACCTAGAACCAGGCTTGATTTATAATGATATAGCACTGACATATCTAGCAGTTAAGCATGAAAGGGTGACTCAAGGAGACATAAACGAAATTACAACCACAGTAGAGAGTCAGGGATCTGTCCAAAGAACCTTTGATCTAGAAATTAGGTACGATAGTACCTTAATCAATAGTCAATCTTTAACACTGAATCCCGGTCAGACAAAAAATGTAACTTACTCATGGAATACCTCAAGTGCAGAAGTAGGGAGATATACCATCACTGCAACCATTGATCCTGATCAACAAATTTGGGAGCAAGATAGAACAGATAATACAGCTACTACTGAAGTTGAAATATCATCTGCAAGCGAATATCCATTCATAATAATATTTATTGCAATCTTATTATTGCTAACTGTACCCATAGTTGCGGCGGCTATGTATTCAAAACCGAGAGGAGGGCCCCCCAGATGCGAGGAGTGTGGGGAATTCTTGTTCTATGATAAACGAACAAGGAGATGGTACTGCAAGCGATGCAGACGCTATGTTTTGTAATACAAGAACCTATCAATATTTTTTTTAAGTATCTAACTTCATTGGATAATGAGTGAGGAGGTTTTTTAATAAAGCGCGCGCGCTTGTATTTGTTTGCGCCATCATTTTCATTCGCGAAATGCCTCGTATGTTAAATATCTGAATGCCAACTATTACAAATTTTTATCTTCATTCTCCAGAGCTTTTTTACCATAATCGGAGAGAGTGTCTAAAAGTTTCTCCTCTTTCTAAACCAAATTTTTTTGCTAATTCAACAACTGCTTTATATTCCTTTAAATTTGGTCTTCTTCTCAACTTTTCATATTCATGTGCTTTGTAAGCAGGCCTATATTGATCCATTATGTTGATGTAAGTATTTTTTGAGATCTTTTCTGCAATGAATTTCAAGATTTGTTCACTTCCAGCTTCATTGTTTGGCAAAACTAGATGTCGAATGAGGAGTCCTCTTTTTGCAATTCCGTCTTCGATTATCAAGTCACCTACTTGCCTATGCATCTCAATAACTGCTTCCTCGCATCGTTCAGTATAATCAGGAGCATCTGAATATTTTTTTGCAGAATCTGAGGAACCATATTTCATATCGGGCATATATATATCAACGATACCTTCTAGAAACTTAATAATCTCAGCACTTTCATATCCACCACAGTTCCAAACTATTGGTAAATGTAAGCCTTTTTTCATTGCAAAATCAATCGCCTTAACAAGTTGAGGTGTGAAGTGTGTTGGAGTTACAAGATTAATATTATGACAACCTTGTTCTTGAAGATAGATCATGTAATCAGCCGCTTTCTCTTCACTAACGGCGTTACCATAACCAAGATGACTAATATCATAATTCTGACAATAAATGCATAGCAGGTTACAATTTGTTAGAAATATTGTACCAGAGCCTCCTGAGCCAACAAGGGGTTCTTCCTCACCGAAATGGGCATTGAAACTCGAGATCATCAAATCCTTCCCAGATTTGCAATAGCCCTTTTCTCCCTTTAATCGATTTACTCTACACTTTCTGGGACAGATCTCACAACTTTCGAGTATGCGATATAGTCTATCAATCTTCTCTTTTAATTTACCTTTCTTATGTGAGTTTAGATAAACTGGTTCCATCTGGCATCAATAAAATTATTTTCATCCTATATAATTTACAAATAAAAAAGGAATATTTGTGCGTGCGTAAAATAATCATTTAGTCACTTGACTGTCTCTAAGGATAGTGCTAGCTACTTCAAGATCTTCTTCAAGTTCTTCTATAGATCCAGCTCCGATCATGCACATATCAACTCCTATTTCATTGTAAACATACTCTAAAGCTTCCTTTGGTTGTATCCTTCCTCCAGCAAATGGTTTAACGCTAACTATTATTTTTTCTTCTTTTCTAGCATTTTTTATACATTTTTCAACTTCATTTTTTGTTGGAAACATCATTATTCCAAATTTATTGACAGGGGCAACATACCCATCATGTTTCTTCACGCGCTCCTCATTTAATAATTGGAAAGTAATTCCTAAATGATGAGAGCCTAGCAGAACCCTGTATCCAAACTCATGAGTTCTATCTAGAAGTTCTTCAAGCAGATCCATTCTACATAATGCTAGAAAGTCGGATTCTGATCCAGGCTCAATCCAAGCAATCTTATGAGTTGAGAACCTAATCATCTCGTCCTCCCATTTACTCCAATTAATCTTCAGTCCTCTATCCAACTCTTTGAGGTCATAGGGTTTGGCAGTGCTTAAATTTTCTCGCCAATCATCTCGACAATTCAAAATTGGGTCCTCATAATAACTCGCTCTGATGGTTTTTTCAAAATATTTTAACTCACAGGTCAGATGGGTAGCCCATCTTCTGTAATCTGTTATTCTTTCTCCACTGAGCGTCATCGGAATGCCTGCACATGCTATTAATGGGATCTTTATATCCTGTTCATCCTCTAATTCCTTTAACGATTGAAGGTGGATGGGAGAAAGTTCATTAAAATCCTGAGAGGAACAAGCAAAATATCTAATACCATTTTTAAGTGCAATTTTCATTATTTTCTTGATTTCGTCTTTTTCTGAGAATTTTTCCTTATATTCCCTATCTTTATCTTTCCCCTGATAACTTATACCGAGCAAAGGTAGATTGCCAAAAATTACTTTTTCTAGATTAACCATATGCTTAGAATAGTTTTGCCAGTAATTAAAAAAACTTGTTGAGCGCGCGCTAAAAATAATTAAAAGGTAAATCCAGATGAGGTTTATTTTTAGGAACCACATCTAAACTTGATTGTACGATTTGCAACTCCTAAGGAGTTAATATGACTTTTGATGCTTCACCTTTCATGATTAACTGAAAACCTTCCTCTGCTTTTTCTAATGGGAAGTTATGGGTAATCACAGAAGTTAGGTCAATTTTTCTGTCAGAAACAAGTCTTTGAACTCTATACCATGTATCGAACATATATCTTCCAAACACGCCTAAAACGTCTATCTCCTTATAAACAATAAATGATGTAGTATCTAAGGTTGGATTTTCAGGACAAGCTCCAAAGAGAACTACTTTACCGCATTTGGCAACGATTTCCAATGATTGTTTAATGGTATTAATAGAACCAGCTGCTTCAAAGACAATATCGGGTCCTCGTTTCCCTAATACTGATTTTACTCTTTCTTCTACATCTTCTTCAGCTGCATTAATAACTTCTCTAGCCGCACCAATCTTCTTTGCGATCTCAATTCTATACGGCTTTATGTCCGTTGCCACTACTTTTGATCCCAGCGCATTCATGATTTGCTGGATAAATATGCCAATTGGACCGCACCCCAATACAACAGCAGTATCTCCCGGTTTAGGATGTGTTCTTTGAACTGCATGCATGGCCACTCCACAAGGTTCGTAAAGTGCTCCCTCCTCATGGGATGTGCCTTCGGGTAATTTATAGGCGATAATTTCGGGTATTACTGCATACTCTGCGAAGGACCCTTCATAAGTATGAACGCCAAACACCTTCAGATTTTCACATATATGCATTCTTCCAGTTTTACAAAAATAGCACTGCTCACAAGGAATGTGAGTTTCACCCGCAATAATATCTCCAGGGTTGAGTCTCGTTACTTTATCCCCTATTTCAATAACATCTCCACAAAATTCATGCCCTACTATAGTAGGGAGCGCCCAATTTCCCTTTATTGCCTGCTCATCCCATTTGTATAAATGAATGTCAGAACCGCAATATGCGGCCGCCTTGATTTTGACTAAGACGTCTCTAGACCCTACTTTTGGGTCCTCAACATCAGTAATTTCAATTCCTGATTTTGGTACTCTCTTTACAACAGCTTTCATTTTCCTAATCCACCATCTTGTTCATTATCATGGGTGTTTAAAGATATATGCCAATACTATTAGAATGTTCAAACTTACCATAAAAGCGGGGCGCTCATGTCACCACTAAGAATTGATGCGGTGGGCGAGATTCTAACCTATGAAGTAATGCAAGGCTGGAACTATTAAAAATTGATGAATAGTTTTTGAATTTTGTATGCTCAAGAAAAGAATAATAGAAAGCACACTAAATTTTTCTATGATGTTAAAAATATGAGTGAACTCGATCCAAAAAGCGTGAAATATATATTTAATGATAAGGGAGAAGATTTAATTCCTGCTATTATTCAAGATTTCAATTCTAAAAAAGTCTTATGCGCATATTATATGAACGAGGAATCTCTAAGGAGAAGTTTGAGATCAAGAAAGGTATGGCGATATAGTAGAAGGCAAGAGAGGATTATGATGAAAGGGGCCAGATCTGGCCATCCAATGGAAATAATAGAAATATTGCCAGACTGCACAAACCAATCACTTCTAGTCAAAGTTAAAACAGAAGGCCCAACTTGCCTTACTGGTAAAGAAAGCTGTTTTGATGTATAATTTTTTTCTAACGAGGTTTAGAAGAACTTTGGAATCAAATAATTAGCGATTAGTGTGCACTAAACTAATAGCATTAGTTAATCAATGAATTCTTTTAGAAAATATTCGAATAATTATAAAATATTGAAGTTTATACAAAAAAAATTAAAGACTTGAAGAAACCACTCTTATCAAAATTAGAAAACTGGGAAAAATAATCCAATGAGGTATATTACAAAAACATTAAGGACTAAATATTGGCTACCCGACACAGATTTTTTTGAGATTTTACTCAAATTTTCAATATCTAATGCGAAGGATAATGATTTTATCATAATTTCAGAGAAGGCTATCTCTATCGCTTTGGGAAGACTTGTCAATGAGGAAAAAATAATTCCGAGTTTTTCTGCAAAATGTTTAGCTAAATTTTGGATGAGAAAAATTTGGGGTTATTTTATTTGCGTAATTGCAAGAATTAACAGATTGAATACTGAAAGAATAAGAAAATATCCTTTAAAAGATGGAGCTGCTCATAAACAAACCGTATTAACTTACTGCGGACCGATTTATGCTTTAAAAAATTTTTCGGAGGGAGGAATTGATGTAAGTAATTTGCCCTATAAATATGCGTGCCTGCCCCTAACAGATGCACAAGAAATAGCTGAGAAAATATCATCACTGATTTTCGAAAAAACAAGAATAAATTTGATTGTAATGATAACAGATAGCGATAAAGCATTCAGCTTAAAAAACATACATTTTTCCTCAAGACCCACTTTTGTGAGGGGAATATACAATATTGGTCCAATTGCATATATAATCGGGAGATTTTTTAAAATGAGAGTGAGATCCACACCTATTGCTATTTCAAAGAATATTGAAACCGAGGATGCATTAAGAATATCTGCAATATCCAATAAAGCAAGAAAATTTGGAGCTGGAAGAACCGTATGGGATGCGGCCACACGATTTGGTGCGAAAATGACTGAAGTCTCTTGGGATATGCTGAAAAATTGCGAACATAGACCAGTTGTTATCGTAAGAAAATCGGACGAATAAAGATTACGGTCTATATCCGTTCAATATCGATATGGCAAGAGTTGAGGCTGTCAAGTCTGCCGTTGTACCCGGATTGATTTTATTTTTATTATTTCTCAGAAGCCTATCAAACAGGATTAACTCCTTTTTTCCTCGTTCGGTAATAATTCCACCCCTCTCGAGTATCTTTTTAGCACGAAAAGATATTTCTTCGGCTTTGGATAAGCCAAATTTCCTCAAAATAAGACTGTCAGGAACTGTAGAAAGAATTTTTAGAAAAGTCTGTACAATGGCTTCGTTTACGCTCAAATCTTTTTTAATACAATCATCAAAATACGGATAACCTATATCAAAGGTAATTGAATAATTTTTCACCCATTCTCTAGCTACAGAATCATAAGAGGAAGAAATCTTAAAAATATCAAATAGAGATAGATTATCCTTCTGTATTTCATTAGAAATACTTTCCATTTTTAGATCATATTTTTTGACTTTGCCTAATCCTCCAGGTCTAGCCAAATTTATTGCTTCATAGGTCTTTATCGCATCATCGCAAGTAGTTGTTCTGACAATTTTTTTAATCGATTGTCTCAAACCTTCTAACGAAAATTTGCTTTTTTCTAGGACAGCTCCTCCTGCAATTGCCATTGGCACAAATAGCAATATAATTCCTAAACTTGTATTTCCACTACTCTGCCAGTCCAACATGCTCTGTACAGCATCTTTTATTATTTTTCCAATTCTAATTTTTTCAAATCCAATTCTTCCTTTGGAAACCAAGATCCCTTTCTTAGCAGAATTCCTAAACTGTTCTCCAACTGCAACAGTTGATGCTAAGAAATGTTCAAATTTAGTATCGTCATAACCAGCCGTTCTGTGAACGTTTCCTGGTTTAGGATATGCACTTACTTCCAGAAGCATTGCAAGTTGAAGACAATTCGTCACATATTGTTCTATCATGAGAAGTCCTATAACCCAGAAAATTTGTAAAGATTATGATTTTAAATATTTTTAACCAATAATGTGACTCATTTATTTTGGCGCATTTCATTGGGTATTTTAAAAAAGATACCTCAAAGATCTTTTAGAGATAGAGATCATCTACGTACAAAAGATGGTTTATACTTTACGGTAGTGGGAAATGTACACCCCTCTGATAGAATTATCGCCTATCTGAAATATTATCCTAATTTCAATGGAGGAAAAGTAAAGAATAGAGTTCTAAAAAGAGCGATAAAACATTATAACGTTCCAAATATAATCAAAACAATTGAAATTTTAGAAAAAAAATACCCTCATTATATTACCTCATTAGAGCCATATGGATTCAATTTTTCTGCAGTCCCAATTGAATATTTAGAAGAACACTTCCTACCTGAAAAGAAGCTTTTAGAATTATTAGAAACCAAAAATCAAGATGTTTTAAGTCAGAAAGCAGCCAATCTAGCACTTAGATTATCTAAAGAATGTAAATTATCAATAGGCAATTTCGGGATAACAGGATCCATTCTCATAGGTATTCATAATCCAATTTTTTCGGATATCGATATTACAGTATATGGTAAAGAAAGCAGCATAAAGGTAAAAGAGACGTTATTAGAAATATTCAAAAAAAATGATGAAAAAATAAGAAGAGCTAATGGAGAATTTCTTTCAACTATCAAAAAAAGATTTCCATACTTGAATGAGAAAGAATTAAAAATTTTTTATCAACGCAAGTGGAATAGAGGGACATTTGAAGGCAGATTCTTTTCGATAAATCCAGTTAGAACAGAAAAGGAAACGCGCGAAAAATACGGAGACCTGAATTATATTCAGCTAGATATAGTAGAAATTAAAGCAAAGGTTGAAGACTCTTCTGAAAATATGTTTATCCCAGCAATTTACCGAGTTGATAATGTAAACATAATAAAAGGCCCAAATATTTCAGGAATCGAAGAGATAGTAAGTTACGATAGAAACTATGGGGATGTAGCAGAGTACGGTGAAAAAATTATATGCAAAGGCAAGCTCGAAAAAGTAATAGATAATCGGATAAATAAGACCCATTACAGGGTTACAATCGGCTCTCTTAAAGCTAAAGGAACAGATTATCTAAAAATTAATGTATAAGCTGATGGCCTTAGTCTTATTATAGAATTTCTTTTAGATTAATTTTGAAAGGCCCCAACTTTCCTCCAAAATTTACTGCTGTAATTTTTTTAACTCCTTCAACATTAATTGCTGCATTTATGCCTTTTTCCATAGCGCTCTTTACTCGATTCAATGTCAGACCGTTCAAAACGATTTCATACACAGAATTTACATTTTTCGGAACATTGGTTTCACTTACAGAGTCTTTCAACATAGGACAGAAAAGTTGATTCGTTGACGCGGGTAATTTATATTTATTGGAACCAACCTTAGAACCTGATCTACAGATACCTCCTGGAAATGTTGTAATGACTCCTCTGACTTTTTTAATTTCTTTAACCGCTCTTACAGCTGCTTCTAGGCCATTTTTCTGATCATCGGCCATTATTATGAAGTTTCCACCAGCAACAGCTCTTTTTACACCAAACTTATCCTCTATTGTGAATTCACCTTCCATGACTGGAATTCTCCATACATCCCTTCCTCCAACAGTGTCTTTTTTTTGAAATCCGTCTCCAAAGTAACGTATTGCTCGACCTATTTTGATCCTTTTTTTTGCTTTTTGAATACCATCGAAAGCTGCAGTCGTTGGACAAGTTAGAATGCATTGTCCAATTCTTGCAAGCATTTGACCTTTAAATTCTCTTCCAGTTCTATGATAGATCTGCATATAAACGCCCGTTCTTCCATCTGGAGTTTTTTCTGGTGAGGCTTTCGGCCCTTCTATTCCAGCTTCAGCTGGTGACATAATTATAGAAGATGCAAAACCTGTTGCGCTTATAGCAGAATTCATTGCCCACTCTTCACTATCAGCAGTGATCAATATTCTTCCAGCTATCATGGGGAAAGCTTCTGCAAAAGTATCTTCAATCTCTACATCAGGCATATAATCATCTCTTTCAAATGTATTAATTGACTTTTATTTTAAAGAATTATTGCATTTAATAAATTAATGGCCTCTAAAACCAAGTGGTTGTTGCCATTATAATTTTTTAAGAAGCTCTTTTGTTCTTAATATTTCGCAACTAATATTTTTCAATTCTTCAATACCTTTTTTGTAGATGCCTGAAATTGCATCTTCAACAACAACGATCCTAAAATCTCTTTCACTTGCCTCGTATATTGAGGCTCTACAACAGTTTGGAAAATTACATCCAGTAAAAATTAATGTGTTAATTCCACTATCTTTTAGGAATTTTTCCAATGGTGTATTATAAAACGCTCCCCATCGAGGCGTATATATGACAAATTCATTTTGCGAAATTTCTTGAATTTCGTTATTGAGTAATTTATCAGCATTTAACTTCTTTTCGTTTGGTTTAAGCGCTTTTACTAATTCAGCCCCTTCTGAATAAGGCGCAACAAATCTTAAGCCATCCTCGATTATCTTTTTTCTGCAACTATCTACATTTTATCCATTTTTCTTATACAAGCTTACTATGTGAATTATCAGGCAATTCTTTTGTCGGAATTTATTTAAAATTTTTAGTACATTTGGAATTTTTTCAACAGTGCCAGTAATCTCACATATCGCTCCTTTCAGGGTGAAGTCATTCTGGAGATCGATTGTCAGTAGAGCCATACATTCATAATCTGGTTCAGTATACTTCCAATTTAATTTACCTGTTGAGGATCTACTTTCGCTCGTAAATGTATATAATGTGCACACATAAAAAAAGAAATTCAAAAAATTATTCAGTAAATTGAATATAATCATTATCTGGAGATATTTAATGTCTAATAAAATTATGATCATAGGCTTAGGAGATGTGGGAGGACATCAATTAGAAATTTTTGCAAGAATGCCTACCATAACTAAGATATTTGCAGCAGATATTAATGAAAGAACAGGACTTCGTCAAATATATTCTGCTAGAGCGGGTGTTTCTCATTTAGGATGTTATCCAAATATAGAATTTGTAAAACTTGATTTAAATGATATAGAAAAGACTGCAGAAATTATAAAAGAAATAAATCCTGAAATCATTATGCACAATGCTACAATGATGTCCAATTTAGAATGGGCACGTTTACCAGAAGAGATCACTAGTAAATTAATTTCGGCGGGTATTAGTAATATAGTGCCCTGCCATTTGACATTGACATATAAACTAATGAAATCCGTTCAAATATCTAAAACAGATGCTCATGTTGTGATGTCGCCCTACCCTGATGTAGTAAATGCAGCTCTTGGAAAATTTGGTCTTGCTCAAAATCTTATTGGTTTAGGAAATATAGACTATATTGTGCCCGGTATACAAAAAGCAGCAGCCGATAAATTTAAAGTGAGCATGCAAAATGTTTTAGTTTTTTTAGTTGCACCATATGCACTATTAAACTATATCTTTAGACATGGTAATACTGGCGATCTACCTTACTTTTTAAAAATAATAGTAAAAGGCAAAGATATAACTAACAAACTTAATATTGGTGAATTATTAAAAGAAGTAGGCGGATATCTATCACTATTAACAATTAATGACCTAGGCTTTATTGCTGCTTCTTCAGGTGTAAAGAATGCATTGGCAATCCTAAATGATTCAGGAATATTTACTCATGCTCCAGGTCCATTAGGTTTGCCTGGAGG
>Ga0111204_124_pt1 | contig 22038 bp, 26 predicted proteins | sample DeeMarSWOR136_30_FD_80378 | JGI IMG/M metagenome (GOLD analysis project Ga0111204, IMG submission 80378) | Crenarchaeota group archaeon SMTZ-80
TCTTCCGACTATTTGTGTAACTTCTGCTGGAGTAAGCGCTCCCTCATGGACTTCTTTTTGCTTGTTTGAACTCAATCAGAGGACCCACCACTTTTTCTAGATTTTTCAGAGGCCTCAACTAATTCCTTTAAAGTATCTTTTGCTTCACCTGGATCAATAATCGAAGCAGCAGCCGATCCTACATCAAGACCAATAGATTTTCCTAATTCCAACTTACTTGGAACATACAAATATGGAATTTTTCTTTCCTCGCATAGGATAGGTATATGAGCTACAACTTGAGGAGGATCTACATCTTCAGCAATTAAAACAAGTTTTGCGACTCCACGTTCTATTGCTTTAGTAGTTTCGTTAGTGCCTTTTTTAATTTTTCCACTATCTCTAGCAATCTGCAATACTTGATAGGCCTTGTCGGCGATTTCTTTTGATACTTTAAATTTTACATAAAATGATTTTGACATCGCTTCACCCGCATTCGCCTATTCATTTTTATTAAAGTTTCTTAGACTATTTTATCAATGTTTCGCTTATGCAAAAGTCTAAAAAATACAGAACTAACTTGTAGTTACATTTAAATATATCATTAAAAAGCCAGAAGATTATGGGTGAACGATTTGAGTTTAGCTAAATTACAATTGTCTATGATTGGGACATTAGCATTACTGATAGGTTTGTCTACATTATTTTTTATGATTATTCTAACTTTCGTTGGCTTTACAGATTCTTTCTCAATAATTATATTGGTAATAATTTTCAATATTGCACAATGGTTGTTTGCCCCCTATATGATCAATGCAACCTACCGTGTAAAGGAAATAAGTAGATCTGATTCTCCAAGACTTTGTGAAATGGTTGAAAGACTCAGTCAAAGAGCAAATATTAAGATGCCAAAAGTAATGTTAGCAAATATGCAAATTCCAAATGCATTTGCTTATGGATCGCCAATTACGGGGAATAGGGTTGCGGTAACTTCAGGATTGATGAGAGAACTTGAAAATGAAGAGGTAGAAGCAGTTATTGGACATGAATTAGGTCATTTGAAACATAAAGATGTTCAAATCATGATGTTTGCTTCGGTATTACCGGCCATATTCTCATTATTAGGATATTCATTTTTATTCTCATCATATGCCTCCGGCGGCCAAAGGCAAGGAAATAACGCTTTTGCAGGCCTCATAGGGATGGGATGTCTTGCGATATATTGGATTCTATCGCTTTTTGTCTTAGGATTGAGTAGATTAAGGGAGTATTATGCTGATAGGGAAAGTGTAACCATTGTTGATGACGGATCAAGAAAACTTTCAGAAGGTTTAGCTAAAATAGTCTCTTCCACGAGTAAATTTCAAATGCAAAATAAAAAAACAAAAAACTTCAGCAGTTTTAAATCTCTATTCATTGATGACCCGGATAAATCAACATCAGATCTAATTCAACTTTCAAGATACAGAAGTTCTATTGATGATCAGAAACTTGTCAGAGAGATCTTATCAAGAGAAGTCACTTTAACAGATAGAATTACGGAATTCTTTTCTACACACCCAAATATTGTCAAGAGAATGCGAGCGTTAAAAACAATAAAGTAATAAAAATGAAGTTTACTCCTATCATTTAGCGGGATTTTTCAATAGGTTTCTCTTTTTAATATTAGCCACAGTTGTAGGTAATCCCCATATCTCGATGAAACCAAGTGACCATGATTGGTCAAATGTTGCTTTCGGTCCATAAGTAGCTAGATCGATATCATAAAGAGAGAAATCCGAATATCTCCCCACTATGTAACAATTGCCCTTATATAACTTAATTTTTACTTCTCCAGTTACCCTTTGCTGTGTTTCTTCAATGAATGCATCAAGAGCAGACTTTAGGGGGTCCATCCATAATCCAGAGTATGCTAGATTACTCCATTCCACATCTACTTGCTGTTTAAATCTGAATTCATGACGCGTGAGTACTAGTTTCTCCAGATCCATATGTGCTTCTATTAATAGCTTTGCAGCCGGGCATTCGTATACTTCTCTAGACTTAATTCCTACTATTCTATTCTCCATGTGATCGATCCTACCTATTCCGTGTTTTCCTGCAATCGCATTTATCCTTTCTATTAATTCAAGACCATTCAATTCTTTTCCATTTATAGCGATGGGCTTGCCATTCTCAAATTTTATCGAGATGTATTCCTCTTTATCCGGTGCTTCACTTTGCGATTTAGTCCATTGATATACATCTTCAGGAGGTTCTTCCATAGGATTCTCAAGTACACCACATTCAATAGAACGGCCCCACAAGTTCTGATCAACACTATATGCTACGTTTGAATCTTTCGGCAATGGGATTCCATTTTTTTTAGCAAATTCAATTTCTTCCTCTCTTGATAGGCCCCATTCTCTTACAGGAGCTATTATCTTTAAATTCGGATCCAAAGATTTAATAGTTATATCAAAACGTACTTGATCGTTTCCTTTGCCAGTACAGCCATGAGCAACACCGTTTGCGCTTTCTTTTTTTGCAATCTCGACTAATTTGGAAGCTATTAACGGTCTGGAGAGTGCTGTAGATATCGGATATTTTCCTTCATACATAGCATTTGCTTTAATTGCAGGAAAAACATAATCGGTTAGAAATTCTTGCTTAGCATCTATTGTATAATGGGTCAATACTCCCAACTTTTTTGCTTTTTCTTCTGCAATCACAAGGTCCTTTGCTTGCCCAACATCAACAATTACAGAAATAACTTCTGCATTGTATTTCTTTTGTATCCACTTAATAGCTACCGATGTATCCAAACCACCAGAATAAGCCAAAACTATTTTTTGTTTCATTTGAGTACCACACAATATATTTTTTTAGATTCGCGCGCACGAGAGATTTATTAATAAAAATTCCAATATACTATAAAATTATATGTTTTTTATAAATGTGAGTTGTTGCCTTTGTCAGAATTAGATAAAACGGATCGCTTTATCCTAAATAAGTTGCAAGAGGATGCTAGGAGATCTTTTAAAGGAATTGCTGAAGATTTAGGAGTCAGCGAGGCTACAGTTTTTTTAAGAGTTAAAAAGCTACAGGAGAGCGGAGTAATCAAAGAGTTTAAAGCGATACTCAATCCATCATTAGTTGGGAAAAATACAACAGCTATTATGTTACTGAAAGCGGACCCAAAACTGTATAAAAAGGTCTTACAAAATTTATCTAAAATAAACGAAGTTTGCGAAATTTATGATGTTACAGGAGCATACTACACAATTTTAAAAATTCGAGCAAAGAGTACAGAGGAATTATCAAAATTCCTTGATAAAATAGGTTCGATTAATGGAATAATTGGCACGGAAACTTCTGTGGTTCTTAGAACAATAAAAGAAAATATATCAATTAAATTATGAGTGTGCCATTAAGCTGTAAATTACAAATAATTCTATTCTTAAGCAAACAGCACCATGTTTCTTCAAAACATTTATTAAATATAGTTTTTAATAAAGGAACTTCAATAAATGTCTAAAAAAATTAAAGAAACTTGAATAATGAGGCTTCCAATATGGTAGATTGCAAATGTCCTGAATGTGACGGAGATGTTGATGTCCCAGATGATGCTCTGGATGGAGAGATAGTAAGTTGCCCTGATTGTGGAGAAGAGTTTGAAATAAGTTTTAATGAAAAAAAAGAACTAAGTTTAAAGAAAGCTGAAGTTGTTGCTGAAGATTGGGGAGAGTAATAAAAAGTATTGCAAAGATCTTTATCAATACTATATGACAGGGTTAGATGGGAAGAAAAGACATTACTCGAGAAGGCTAAAGAAAAAAGAATAAATGTAAAGCTCATAGACGCAAAATCATTTCCAATTAACTTGACAAATGTAAATAGCCTTGAAGATTTTGGGGATTACGTTATTCAGAGGTGCGTAGGATATTTCAGAGGTTTACATTTAACAGCGATCTTAGAAGCAAAGAATTTATCTGTAGTTAATTCATTTCACACTTCGTTAATTTGCGGAAATAAACTTCTTACAACTTTACATCTGACTAAAGCTAATATTCCTACACCAAAGACCTACGCAGCTTTCAGTACTGAATCAGCTTTAGATGCATTATCCGAGATTGGGTATCCTGCTATATCAAAACCAATAATCGGTAGTTGGGGCAGATTGATATCATTAATAAGAGATAGAAACGGTGCAGAGACGGTCCTTGAACATAGAGAGATGATGAATAATTCTCTTTTAAAGATTTATTATATTCAAGAAATGGTTAGGCGACCTCCAAGAGATATTCGCATCATAGTCATGGATGAGAATGTTGTGACTGCGATATATAGAAGCAGTTCCTCAAATAGCTGGAGGACAAATGTTGCACTCGGAGCAAAGGTTTCTCCTTGCAGAGTCAACGATGAAATAAGAGATTTGGCCATTAGAGCATCAAATGCTGTGGGCGGGGGAATACTTGCAGTAGATGCTATGGAAAGCAAGGAAGGTATTCTTATACATGAGATAAATTCTACCATAGAATTTAAAGGTGCATCAAGTGCTTCAAAAGTCGATATTGCTGAAGAAATATTGGATTATGTTTTACAGAAATTAAAGAGATAATTATTATCTGAGATGAAAAACAATCAGGAATTATTATCTACTCATTATTAGAATCAATTAAAGCGCTTTTTTTAATTTTTTGAATACTCAAATCATTTTCCGTGAATGTTATATATTAACTATAAGTATCATTTTATTAGTGAATTGTAATTGAGCTATGGATATATTGAAGAACGTTGTAGAAAATGCGGTGGACAAAAAATGAATTCTCCATATCCAGGTTATGGATATTGCCCTAGATGTGGAACTTACGAGGCTACTCAAGCTCCTTGGGCAGGACAAAGATTTGGAGGCACCTGGATTAGTGAAAGATGCCAAAAATGCCATCAACCAATTATAGACACAGCAGATCCGAGTATTAACTATTGTCCCTACTGCGGCACATATCAATACGATAGAACAGGCTATTGAAATACAAAAATTTGATACAATAGCGTGTTCTTTGAACACGCTTTTTTTATTATAATGCATTATAAAAGGCTGGTCAGAAACCATCTCATAAAATTAATAAACCAATAAATTACTAAATTCTGAGTACTTAAGATTAATTATATCAATTTTCTCCATTTTTAGTATTTTATTTTAAAAAATATCGATATCATTATATTTAGATCAATAATTCTAATGTTTACTGTCCCATTCTCGAAGAACCATCATAGTATTTGTGCTCATGACTCCATCTATCCCACGTACTTCCTCGATGCAACGATTTATCTCTTTGATGTTTGAGGCATGCAGAAAAATTGCAATATCGTATTCGCCAGTAACTTCATGAATGCCTTCAACACCTTCAATATCTATTAACGCCTCTGAAATTTTTGAAGTGGGTACTGAAGGTTTTAGAGATAGAAGTAGTATTGCTTTTGCACCTTTTTCAAATCCTATCTGAATAGTAAATTTTTTTATCGCCCCAGTTTTTAATAATGTACTTACTCTCCTTCTTACAGCACCTTCAGAGAGTCCTGTTTTTTCGCCTATATCAGTATATGAAGTTCTTCCATTTTCCTTAAGAATTGTAATTATTTTTTCATCAATATCGTCCAATATTCCTCACTTCGTAATTTCCTAAGCTATAATATTAGAACATCGAACAAATTTTAACGAATTATGGCTAATAACAGTTTCTATCAAAACGATTTTCGTTTTAGAAAGACTATTTAAAAGAAAAATTGCATTCAATATACTAATTACGTTTAATTCTTATGGTTTTAGTTAAAAAGATGTAAATTTTTAACGAAAACTTTAATAATGATACGATATTATTACATTCGACTAAGATTCCTAGTAGTGAAAAATACCATGGTCAAATATAAATGTCCTGAATGTGACGTAGATGTTGATGTCCCAGATGATGCTCTGGATGGAGAGATAGTAAGTTGCCCAGACTGTGGAGAGGAATTTGAAGTAAATATAAGAAAAAATAAAAAGATAGAACTTAAAAAAATGATCACAGAAAGAGAAGACTGGGGCGAATAGATTGTTATCCATCAGTATGCTATACGATTATATTAGACCAGAAGAAAGAATGTTAATAGACTCTTCCAGAAGAAAGGGTATAAAGCTTATACTTCATAAATCTGAGGATTTTTTTTGTGATGCTTTAGAATTATTTGATAGACAGGAATTTCAAAATGTTGTATTACAAAGATCTATTAGCTATTTTCGAAGCCTTCATTTAACAGCTTTGTTAGAAAATAGAGGAATCACCGTGATCAACTCTTCTGATATTGCTTCGATGTGTGGTAACAAATTGATAACTACTTTAGTATTAGCGAGAGAGAAGATAGCTGCACCAAAAACCTATATTGCATTTAATGTAGATTCTGCTTTAAAATTATTATCTAGAATTGGATATCCAGCAATAATTAAACCTATTATAGGAAGCTGGGGCAGACTAGTTGCACCCCTTAAAGATCCAGAATCGGCAAGAGCAATATTAGAAGATAGAGCAAACATGTTTCCGATGTATCAAATCTATTATATTCAAGAGATGGTTCAGAGACCCCCTAGAGATATTCGATGTTTTGTAATTGGTAATGAAGTGATAGCAGCAATTTATCGTTATTCGGTACCTGATGAGTGGCGAACAAATACAGCAAGAGGCGGTAAAGTTGAGAATTGCGAGATAACCTCAGAGTTGGAAGATCTTTCATTAAGAACTGCAAAGGCTTTTGGCGACGGAATCTTTGGAGTTGATTTAATGGAAAGTCCAGATGGTCTTTTGGTAAATGAGATAAATTATACGACAGAATTCAAAAATAGTGTGTCTGCAACTGGAATTGATATTCCTGGTTTGATTTTAGATTATGCTCTTGGGAGAATGAAAAATTGAAAGTTGGAATTATTGGAGGATCTGGATATGTTGGTGGAGAATTAATACGTATTCTTATTCAACATCCAGAGGTTGAAATTGAGTATGCAACTTCAAGAACATACGCAAACGAATATGTGTTTAGAGTGAATCCAAATTTAAGAGGCTTCACCGATCTAAAATTTTCACCCTTCGATCTAGATTCTTTAATTAATAAAAGCGATATATCAATAATCGCATTACCTCATGGTATTTCTGGAAAAATTGTTCCTAAATTACTTGAAGCGGAAGTAAAAGTCATTGATATAGGAGCAGATTTCAGACTCAAGAAAAAAGAAGATTATGTTAAATGGTATGGATGGGAACACCCTTCTCCAGATTTGCTCAATGAAGCTGTATATGGACTCCCAGAATTGCACCGAGATGAGATAAAAAATTCAAAGCTTATAGCATGTCCAGGTTGCATGGCAAGTTGTACTATTTTAGGATTAGCACCTATCGCAAAGGAAAATTTAATTGAAAATGATAGAATTATTGTAGACGTTAAAATTGGTTCATCTGGAGGAGGTGCCGCACCAACACAAGCTTCGCATCATCCCGAACGTTTCGGTGGTGTAAGATCTTATAAACCAATTGGCCATAGGCATACAGCTGAAATAGAACAAGAAATAAACAACTTATCTTCGGATCCGATATCCGTTTCTTTTACACCTCATTCAGTTAATATGGTTAGAGGAATATTATCAACCATCCACACATTTTCAACTAAAGAATTAAATTTACCTTATCTATGGAAGGCATACAGATCTTTCTTCCGTGATGAACCTTTTATTCGTCTTATTCGAGATAAAAAAGGCGTTCATAGATTACCAGATCCTCGAAATAATATAGGAACTAATTTCTGCGATTTGGGGTTTGAATTTGACAAACACACAAACAGGTTACTTATTTTTTCTGCTATAGACAATCTTACTAGAGGTGCAGCAGGTCAAGCTGTCCAGTGTTTAAATATCATTTTAGGAATAAACGAAGAGACTGGTTTGAAATTTCCGAGTTTGCATCCTTTGTAGGGAACAAAAAATGTTAATAGTTATCAAGATTGGCGGCAGTACATTAGAAAAAGGCTTGCCTAAAGGATTTATCGCAGATATAGTAGAAATTTTTTCAAATAATAAGGTTGTAATAGTTCATGGCGGAGGGAAGGAAGTAACCAGAATTGCTTCAAAACTAGGAAAAGAACAGAAATTCATAATGTCTCCCGAAGGTTTCAGAAGCAGATATACAGATAGAGAGACTGTTGAGATATTTAGCATGGTAATGGTTGGCAAGATCAATAAAGAAATTGTCTTAAACTTGCAGAAAAATGGACTTAATGCCATTGGTCTATCAGGTTTGGATGCTTCTTTGGTCAATGCAAAGAGAAAGGAAAGACTCATAATAATCGATGAAAGGGGAAGAAAAAGAGCAATCGCTGGAGGATTCACGGGAAAGATTTCTAGTGTTAAGGATGAGGTCATAAATTTATTGCTCCAAAATGATTTTCTGCCTGTCATATCTCCTGTTGCAATAAGTGAAAAATTTGAAATACTCAATGTAGATGGAGACAGAATGGCAGCACATATTGCGGGTAACCTAAAAGCAGATATGCTGATATTACTCACCGATGTCGAAGGTTTGGAATTAGATGGAAAAATCATTAAAAGAATTAGTCCAATTGAGGCTAAAGATTTGCTTAAAAAAGTGGGACCAGGAATGATAACTAAAATATACGCAGCCATAGAGGCAATAAATCTTGGAACCAAAGAAGTTGTTATTTCTTCCGGTTTAATTGAACATCCTGTATTGTCGCCATTAAAATATAAAGCAGGGACGGTAGTACGAATTTGAAAGAATCAAGGATTATTGAATTGGAAAATAAATTTATGGCGAATGTTTATGCAAAAAAACAAATAGTCATAACCAAAGGAAAAGGTGCGATTCTTTGGGATGTTAATGGAAATGAATATATCGATTGTATGAGCAATTATGGAGTATCATTAGTAGGACATTCTCATCCAAAAGTAATTAAGACTATAAAAGAACAATCAGAACTCTTGATATCCTGTCATGGTTCTTTATACAATGAGGCAAGATCAATTTTTCTGGAAAAATTAGTTAATGTAATGCCAAAAGGATTAGACAAAGTATTTCTTTCCAACAGTGGAACAGAAGCTATTGAATGTTCAATTAAACTCGCTCGTAAGTTTACTGGAAAGCATGAGATAATAGCGATGGTAGGAGGATACCATGGAAAAACATTCGGTTCCCTATCAGCTACATGGAACAAGAAGTATCGAACTTCTTTCGAACCTTTAGTACCAGGTTTTCAACATGTCTCTTACGGAAATTCTGACAAGATAAGAGATAGCATAAATGAAAAAACTGCTGCTATATTGGTTGAACCAATACAAGGCGAAGGAGGTATAAGGATACCACCACCAAATTTCCTTAAAGAATTGAGAGAAATTTGTGACGATAGAAACGTTCTTTTAATCTTTGATGAAATCCAAACTGGAATGGGTCGCACTGGGAAGATGTTCGCTTGTCAACATGAAAATGTTTTTCCAGACATAATTTGTCTTGCAAAACCTATTGCAGGTGGTTTGCCAATAGGAGTAACAGCATCAAGACAGGATATCATGCCCTCTTTTAAATTAGGAGAGCACTCTACCACATTTGGAGGAAGTGCTTTAGTATGTGCCGTCGGTACTACGTTTCTTGAGATAATTGAAGAGGAGAATCTTATTGAAAGGGCTGAAAAATTAGGTTCAAAATTGATAAAGAGACTAAATAGATTACAGAATGAATTTAGAATAATCAGGGAAGTAAGGGGATTAGGTCTTATGATAGGGATAGAATTTAGATTTGATGTCTTGAATATTCTACTTAAAGCATTGGGAAGAGGAATATTGGTCGTTGATGCGGGGCGAAATGTCGTAAGACTTCTTCCACCTCTGGTCATAACAGAGGATCAATTAAATAAGGCTTTTGGAGTCCTTTCTTTAAATACAAGGGAAGAGGAAAATGAGAGATTACGCGGTTGAACTTTTAGTCAAAATGTTAGAAACTTACAGTCCATCTGGGAAAGAGGAGGAATTATCCCACTTTTTATTAAAGAGATTAGAAGATTTTAAAATAAAATCAAAAATAGATAAAGTAGGAAATGTAATTGCAAAAATTGGCCAAGGTAAACCAAGAATTCTCCTTTGCGGACATTTAGATACAGTTCCAGGTAAAATGGAAGTCCGTAATGAAAGCGGAATATTATATGGAAGAGGGGCCGTTGATGCTAAATCTTCACTTGCATCCATGATTATAACAATGAAAGAACTGAATAAACTAAAATTGCCTGGTGAAATTACCTTTGCCGGCGTAGTAGAAGAAGAAGCATCGAGTCTAGGAATTAAGAATCTAATAAAAGATGGAATTTCAACAGACTATGCGATCTTCGGAGAACCTAGTGGAGTTGACAATATAACAATAGGGTATAAAGGAAGTTTAAATTTAAAAATATCTTGTGAAACAGAGGGTGGTCACTCCTCGGCTCCATGGTTGTTCGACAATGTAATTGAGAAAGCTTATGAGTTGTGGGGATTGATAAAAAACTTTCATTTCCCTAATGAAGATTTGGAGAGTCGATTTTATTCTTTAAGTAGTTGTCTTGTCTATATGTATGGAGGAGAGCCCCGTAATATTACACCCTCAAAATGTGAATTTTTAGTCGATATTCGAATTCCCCCTCAACTTAATGCTGAGAAAGTTTTTGATTCAATTAAAGATATTATTGATTCCTTCGGTAGAGCCAATCCAAATATTGATATCAGAATATCCTCAGTTGGAAAAACTAAACCTTTTGAGACATCTAGAGATTCTATCCTAGTACGATCCTTTTCGTGGGCAATAAGGAAAACTAGAAAAAATAGGGTTACATTGCTGAAAAAAACAGGTACGGCCGATATAAATGAACTCGCTTTATTTTTGAAGATACCGATGATAGCATATGGACCAGGTGACTCACATCTAGATCATACTTCGAATGAGCACATAATCATAGATGATTATCTCGATAGCATTCATATTTATCGAGAAGCAATAATGAGGCTTTTTGATCTCTATAAAAAAGAGAGGGGTAAAGAAGATGGGCATAAATCATAAAGTATTGATCTTGGATACGACATTGAGAGAAGGAGAGCAAACTCCAGGTGTTAACTTTTCTGTAGATGATAAAATTCAGATAGCAAAAAAATTGAGTGATATAGGTGTGGATATGATTGAGGCAGGAGATCCAAATGTCTCAAAGGATCTTTACGAAGCTGTAAAAAGAATTGCTAATGAGGGACTATCCTCTGAAATACTCGCGCATGTTAGGGCCGTAAAGAAAGACATAGACAAGGCCATCGAATGTAATGTCGATAGGATAGCCATATATTTTGGGACGTCGAAAACTCATCTCACTTATAAGCTTAAAAAAGATAAAGAAGAGGCTATCAAAATAATTATCCAAGCAATTGAGTATGCCCGCGAACATGGATTTAAGGTTAGATTCACAGCAGAAGATGCTTCAAGGACAGATTATTCATTCTTAGTAAGAATATGTAATGCTGCAGTTAATGCGGGTGCCGATAGAGTGAGTATACCTGATACAGTTGGTGTAATGACACCAAAGAGAATTAAAGACCTATTTATTAGATTAAGAAGTGATGTTAATGTTGAATTAGATACACATTGCCATAACGACCTTGGAATGGCAAATTCAAATACTTTAGCAGCACTCGAGGGGGGAGCAACTTCTGCTCATGTTACAATTAACGGGTTAGGAGAGAGGACTGGAATCGCCTCTATTAGCGAACTTACAGTGGCTCTTAGAGTAATTTACAATATTGATACCGTTGAGCTATCAGAATTGCCAAGTCTATCACTGTTAGTTGAAAAATCTAGCGGAATCGTATTGTCTCCTAACACCCCAATAATTGGAGAAAACGCATTTGTGCACAAAGCAGGAGTCCACGTAGCAGGAGTTCTAGAGAATCCAATGACATATGAGGGTTTTCCACCAGATCTCATCGGCAGACATCGGGATATTATTATAGATAAATATACGGGCATACATGCAGTAAAATCAAGACTAGAGAAATTGGGTATTTCATTACAAAAAGACCAAATTGCTAACATTGTTCAGGAAATTAAAAATAGTTCAAGATTAACTAGATTTAGAGATGCAGATATTATTGAATTAAGTGAGAAAATCTCTGGACAGAATTTTTCAGCGAGAATTCCACATAAAATTGAAGCTTTGATCTTAATAAGATGTAAATCTAACGTTTACACATCAGCCATTGCGCGCAAAATTAGAGCAATAAAAGGAGTGGACAGGATTTATGAGATAAGTGGAGATTATGATATTGAAATTTCATTAAACGCTAATTCAACGATAGAACTTAACGATGTATTGGAGAGGATTAGAGAAGTCGATGGCGTTATTGCCACAGAAACAAGATTAGTTTTAAGAAAATTTGAATAAGATAACCGATAAATTTATTAAAATGAAGAAATATCGGTTAATTAAATAATGGAAGTGAGCTGAGCCGTTGTACAAAACCTCATCTGTTACGCCTTTCAATAGGTGTGAGAAAATTCTCGTAAATCTGCTATCCATTATTCTTATTGTTTTCTTGTAAAAACTCGACAAGCAATTTAAATCAAAGTAGTTTGTTGGGTTCGTAAATTAGCTTAGAGGTGAGTCTAAATTATGTCCAGAATGTCTGGAGCACAAACTTTGATAAAAGCATTAGAAAAAGAAAAAGTGGAAGTAATTTTCGGTATTCCAGGAGGGCAGATAATGCCAATCTATGATGCGCTCCTAGATTCTAAAATAAGACATGTTCTTGCAAGGCATGAACAATCAGCCGCTCATATGGCGGATGGATATGCAAGGGTTAGTAATAAAGCTGGAGTTTGCATGGCAACTTCTGGTCCTGGTGCGACTAACTTGGTTACGGGAATAGCTACAGCATATTTAGATTCCTCTCCGGTAGTTGCTATAACTGGTCAAGTACCCTCATCTCAGATAGCATCTGACGCATTTCAAGAGGCAGATATAATTGGCATAACCACCCCTATCACTAAGTATAATTTTCAACCCAGATCTGTTGAAGAAATACCAAAAATCGTCAATGCGACATTTTATTTAGCCTCAACAGGAAGACGCGCACCAGTACTTATTGACATGCCCCGTGATGTGCAATCAGAAATAAAGAAAGTTGATTTCTCTGAAAAATACATAATAAGAGGGTATAAAGCATTACCAAAGCCCGATCCCCTGAAGATAAAAAAAGCAGCGGAACTCATATTCAAAGCTGATAAGCCATTCATTTTGGCCGGAGGAGGCATAACAAATTCTAATGCCTTCAGAGAATTGAAAGAACTGGCAGAATTGTTAATGGCCCCAGTCGGAACGACACTCATGGGCAAAGGATGTTTTCCTGAAGATCACCCATTATCCCTTGGAATGGTAGGAATGCATGGTACAAAAGAAGCAAATTATTTTGTAATGAAGGCCGATGTCTTATTGGCTGTTGGATGTAGATTCTCTGATCGAACAACTGGAAAACTTGATGATTTTTCTCCAGATGCTAAAGTAATTCATATAGACATAGATCCCGCTGAGATAGGAAAAAAGAGGGATGTTGAGTTAGACATTATTAGTTCTGCGGATAAAGCAATAGACGCGCTTATGGAAATATTAAAGCAAAGAATGAAAAAGAAAGAATCAAATTGGCAAAAAAGAATAAAAGAACTTAAAGATAGATTCAAAAATGAAATAAATGATTCAAAAGGGATCTCTCCACCGAAATTATTAAAATTACTTAGAGAAGCTCTGCCTTTAGAAGCAATTGTAACAACTGAAGTTGGTCAGAATCAAATGTGGGCTGCCCTAAATTTCAAGGCAATCAAACCTAGAACTTTCATAACTTCCGGGGGCTTTGGATGTATGGGATTCGGTTTTCCAGCCGCTATTGGAGCAAAAGTCGCTAAACCTGATGTGCCAGTCGTTGATATAGCTGGCGATGGGAGTTTTAGAATGACTGAGAATTCACTTGCTACGTCTGTAGCCGAGGATATTCCTGTAATAGTCGTTATTCTGAACAATTCAGTTCTTGGAATGGTTGCTCAATGGCAAAGATTATTCTATAATAGAAGATATTCAGCAGTAAATCTTGGAGATAATCCAGATTTTGTAAAGCTTTCAAAATCCTATGGTGCTGAAGGAAAACGTATAAATTCATTAGATGAATTTACGGATACTATAAATCAAGCTCTAAAAGAGGATGTCACAACCGTAATAGACGTCCCTATAGATCCTGAAGAGAATGTCTTTCCTATGGTTCCAGCAGGACGTTCACTAAAAGAAATTGTTGAGTGATAAAAAGTGAAACAAACTTTTATTATTACTACATTAGTTGAACACAAACCTGGCGTACTTTCAAAAGTATCTAGTATGTTCTGGCGAAGAAATTTTAATATAGAAAGTATAGCAATTGGAGCAGCAGAAAGAAAGGATCTTGCTAGAATGACTATAGCAGTTAAAGGAGAAGAGCGGGACGCTCAAAGACTTGTTGCGCAACTTGAAAAACTTGTCGATGTGCTTAAGGCAACTATGCTTGATCCTGAAGACGCAGTGATCAGAGAGTTAGCCTTGATAAAGGTAAGAACAGCGAATTCCAGAATTCGTTCAGACGTATTCAATTACGTTGAAGCTTTCAGAGGAAGAACAGTAGATCTCTCTCCAGAGTCAATAATTGTAGAATTGGTTGGAAGCAGAAGCAAAATCGATGCATTTCTAGAGTTAACTAAGAAATTCGAGATTCTTGAAGTTTCAAGAACCGGAGAGACTGCTCTTTTGAGAGGGCCAGGCTCTGTTACATTAAATGATTAGGAGGATGAGTAATAAAAATGGCAAAAATATATTATGATAATGATGCGGATCTCATAAATTTGAAGGATAGAAAAATAGCCGTAATTGGGTATGGAAACCAAGGTAGGGCTCAATCGCTATGCTATAGAGATTCGGGTCTTAATGTAGTTGTTGGATTAAGGCCTGAGGGAGAATCTTGGAAACTTGCAAAAGAAGAAGGATTCTCTCCACTTAGTGTTGCAGAAGCTGCTAAGGAGGCCGATATAATTCATATACTTATTCCAGATTTAGAACAACCCATTATTTACAAGAAATTTATAGAGCCTTATTTAGAAGAAGGGCATGCATTGAGCTTTGCTCACGGATATAACATTCATTTCAAGCAGATAATACCCCCATCAAATGTGGATATTATCATGGTTGCACCTAAAAGCCCAGGTCAGAGAGTTAGAGAAGTATATTTAGAAGGTTTTGGAGTTCCATCGCTATTTGCCGTTGGACAAAATTATACTGGAAAGGCCAAAGAAACAATCCTTGCAATGTGTAAAGCATTAGGATCAACAAAAGCTGGAATAATTGAGACTACATTTAAAGAAGAGGCAGAGACCGATCTAATTGGGGAACAAATTGTATTGGCAGGAGGAGTTTCTGAACTAATTAAAAAAGGATATGAAGTGCTTGCAGAGGCGGGATATCAACCAGAGCTAGCATACTTTGAAGTTGCTAATGAATTGAAGCTTATGGTTGATTTACTATATGAAGGTGGAATTACAAAAATGATGAAGGGAATATCTCATACAGCTCAATACGGTGGTTTAGCAGTCGGACCGAGAGTCATTGATGAACACGTCAAGGATAATATGAGGAAAATAGTAAAATATGTTCAGAGTGGCGAATTTGCTAAGGAATGGAGCGGAAATCCTAAAGAGAGTATGAAACGATTGGATAATCTATTCAAAGAGCTAGAAGAACATCCTGTAGAAAAAATGGGCGAGAAGATCAGAAAAATGTCTGGCATGCAAAAATAGATCAAAGTCCAGACTTTTTTCTTTCAATAATTAATATAATTCGAAAGATAATCTAAGAACGCATGCGTAATCGTACGCCCCATATATTTTACCAACAAATTAGTTTTTCATACTAATTATGTTTTTCTTTTATGTTTTTAGTTAAAATAGTGAATAAATCTAATGAAAATATTTATAGAAATACGATATTATAAAAAAAAGCACTACTTTAGGGTGATTTAAAGATGAACACTTTTGAGAAAATATTGGCAAGAGCTTCGGGAAAAAAGATTGTAGAACCAAATGAAATAGTAGAAGCTAATATAGACATGGCCATGATTCATGATCTCACAGGCCCTTTAACTATAGATTCTTTTAGAAAAATTGGAGAAAAAAAGATTTGGGACCCTGAGAAGATAGTAACTATCTTCGATCATTTAGTGCCAGCGAATACTATTAGAGCTGCCTCTTTACATAAGACTATTCGAGAGTTTGTAGAAGAACAGAATATCAAAAATTTTTATGATGTAGGTCATGGAGGAATATGCCACCAAGTTTTTCATGAACGAGGTCATGCAAGACCAGGAGAATTGATAGTAGGAGCCGATTCTCATACTTGTACTTACGGAGCTTTGGGTGCTTTTGCAACGGGGATAGGATCGACTGAAATGGCGGCTGTACTTGCCACAGGTAAAATGTGGTTTAAGGTTCCAAAAGCGATTAAAATTGAGGTATCTGGGAAATTCAGAAATTTGGTAACTCCAAAAGATTTGATATTGTATGTGATAGGGGAAATTGGTGAAGGAGGCGCTACATATATGGGAATGGAATTCGTTGGAGAAACTATTGATGAAATGAGTATTGACGGAAGGTTAACAATTTGCAATATGACAGTCGAAGCTGGCGCGAAAACAGGCATTGTTCCTGCAGATAATAAAACTAACGAATATGTAAAGGAAAGGACTGATAGATCTTTCACACTTGTAAAAAGCGATACTGATGCAGTTTTCGAAAAAATAGTTAATGTAGATTCAAGTTCTATTGTACCTCAAGTAGCTTGCCCGAGTTCGGTAGATAATGTTAAACCTGCCTCTGATATAGAAACTGAAGTTAATCAAGTTTTTATAGGATCTTGCACTAACGGTCGAATGGAGGATTTAAGACTTGCTGCTAAGATTTTAAAAGGTAAAAAGATTAAGCCAGGTGTTAGAATGATAGTTACACCTGCATCTCAGGACATCTATACAAGAGCCATGAAAGAGGGTCTGTTAGAAATATTTGTCAATTGTGGAGGAGTAGTAACAAATGCTACATGTGGACCTTGCTTGGGCGGCCATCTAGGTTTGCTTGCACCAGGAGAAGTTTGTTTAGCAACCTCAAACAGAAATTTTATTGGCAGAATGGGAAGTCCTAAATCCGAAGTATATCTGGCTTCACCCGCAACTGCGGCAGCTTCTGCTCTGGCAGGAAAGATAGTAGATCCAACTTTACAATAGAGGAGGTTGAACTAGATTGATTATAAAAGGAAAAGCGATTAAATTTGGAAATAATATCAACACAGATGTGATTCTACCTGGAAAATATTTAGAACTTATCGATCCTAAAGAGTTGGCTAAACATGCAATGGCAGGAATAGATCCTGATTTTCCAAACAAAGTGAGAGACGGTGCTGTTTTAATAGGTGGGAAAAATTTTGGATGTGGATCAAGTAGAGAACAGGCTCCAATAGCGTTGAAATACTCAGGAGTAAAATGCGTATTAGCTGAATATTTTGCTCGTATCTTTTACAGAAACTGCATTAATATTGGACTACCAGCGATAGAATGCGAGAACATATCAAAAAATATTGAGGAGGGGGACTCTATTTCTATAGACCTAGAAAAGGGAATAATTAGAAATGAGACCCAAGATAAGAGTTTTAAAACTAATCCGATTCCAGAATTCTTAATGGCCATTCTTCAGAAAGGTGGACTGATAGAGTACCTCAAAAAAGGAGATTGAATATAATGAGTAAAAAAACCTATAAAATAGCAATCATTGGTGGTGATGGGACCGGTCCAGAAGTAGTAAACGAGGGATTAAAAGTCTTAAAAACAGTAGCAGCTCAGCAGGGTTTTGCTTACGAAACGATTTCATATGATATTGGGGGGGAAAGATATCGTCGGACTGGAGAAATCCTTCCTGATTCGATTTTCCAGGAGTTAAAAAAAGTTGATGCGATCTATTTAGGCGCAATCGGAGATCCTAACATCAAACCTGGAATTCTAGAAAAAGGGATATTATTACGAATACGATTTGAAATGGATCAGTATGTGAATTTACGTCCAGTAGTTCTGTATGATCCTAGATTTTGTCCGCTGAAAGATAAAACTGAAGATGACATTGATTTCATCGTGGTAAGGGAAAACACGGAAGGGTTATATTGCGGAGCTGGTGGATTTCTGAAAAAAGGGACTAAGGACGAGATAGCTATCCAAGAGAGTATCAATAGTTACAAAGGAGTGGAACGAGTAATACGTTTCGCGTTCGATTATGCTCGACGGAGAAATAAACGAAAGAAAGTAACACTTTGTGGGAAAACGAATGTATTAACTTATGCCTTTGATTTGTGGGAGAGAGTCTTTTATGAAGTGGCTGAAGAATATTCCGATATCGAGGCTGATTATGCCAATGTCGATGCTGTCTGTATGTGGATGGTAAAAAGTCCGGAGTGGTTTGATGTGATTGTGACAAATAATATGTTCGGGGATATTATTACTGATCTTGGAGCGATGATCCAAGGAGGAATGGGAATTGCAGCAGGAGGGAACATTAATCCTAATGGAGTGTCTATGTTTGAGCCAATCGGGGGTAGTGCACCGAAATATACTGGAAAAAATGTCATTAATCCTTTGGCCGCAATATGTGCACTTTCAATGCTATTGGATATGATAGGAGAACAACAGGCTGCATATAAGGTTGAAAAAACGGTAAAAACGGTCGTAAAAGATAAATTACAGAGTCTTTCTGCAGGAAAGATGGGATACTCAACATCGGAAGTTGGAGATCTGATAGTTGAATATTTATCTAAAAATAGTAATTGAAAATTGCAAGGATCTAATCAACATAATATTAAGAAAGATCTATGTATAATTTTGAATGTAGATATTAGAGGGCAGAAGTGATTAGTATAATTGCAAAAAATATTTGAAGAGTGTTTCTGAGATCAATGTGATTAGTTTGGATATCAAAAATAGAGATGAAGTAATAAGAATCTTTGATACTACTTTAAGAGATGGAGAGCAAATGCCAGGAGTATCATTGACGCCAGAGAAGAAGCTTGAGATTGCTAGAAAATTGGATGATTTAGGTGTGGATACGATTGAGGCGGGGTTTCCAAGTGTATCGAAAGGAGAGTTTGATGCAGTTAAGATGATAGCAAAAGACGGCCTGAAGACTGAGATTTGTGGATTAGCTAGATCAAATAGAAAAGATATTGATCAAACTATTGCCTGTGATGTTGATTGCACACATGTTTTCATAGCGACATCAGACATACATATGAAACACAAATTAAAGATGAGTAAAGAAGAGGTCATAATTGCAGCTGCAGAGAGTGTAGAGTATGCAAAAAAACATGGTGTTGTAGTTGAATTCTCACCGGAGGACGCCAGTAGATCTGATCTAAAATTTTTATCAGAGGTTCTACGGGCTGTTTGCGATTCTGGTGCCGACAGGATCAATATCCCCGATACAGTAGGAGTAATGATACCTAAAGGAATGTATCAACTGATCGAGAATGTAATTGAAGATGTGCATATACCAATAAGTGTCCACTGTCATAATGATTTTGGTTTGGCTTCTGCAAATTCCCTAGCAGCAGTCGAGGCAGGAGCAACTCAGGTTCATGCTACCATTAACGGACTAGGTGAAAGAGCAGGAAATGCCTCATTAGAAGAAATTGTCGTAGCTTTGAATTTATTATATAATAAAAGAACGAATATCAATACAAAATTGCTATATGAAACTTCAAAAATGGTATCAAGACTAACAGGAATCCCTGTTCAACCCAATCGGGCTATAGTTGGAGAAAATGCTTTTGCACATGAAGCTGGAATTCATACGGCCGGAGTATCTATTTTACCATTGACTTATGAAGTCATAAAACCAGAGTTTGTAGGAAGAAAGAGGTGGTTCCAAGCAGGAAAGCATGCAGGAACCCGAGGTCTCAAAACCAAATTGGAAGAAGTGGGTGTACATCCCGATGAAAAACAAATGAAAGAGATCCTAGAAAAGGTCAAAATAATTGGAGATAAGGGAAAAGCTGTGACAGATGTTGACCTCTATTCTATAGCAAGAGCAGTCATAGGAGGTTTACCGGAAGAGAAAAGAGTTCTGACTTTGGAAAATCTTTCAGTTTTAACTGGAACAAATGTAGTGCCGACAGCTTCCGCAAAGCTTCTATTAAACGATAAAGAATATATCACTTCTGATACTGGTGTTGGACCCGTAGATTCCGCTATAAAGGCCATTCAAAAAATAATAAGCCCAATAGTCAATGTTAGACTAAGAGAATTCAGGCTCGAGGCAACAACTGGAGGCTCGGATGCTCTAGCTGAGGTGTTAATTAAAGTAGAAGATAATGAAGGAAACATAGTATCTGCAAGGTCAGCTCGTGAAGATGTAGTGATGGCAAGCGTAGAAGCAATGATCGAAGGAATAAACAAGATTCTTTTAAAAAAAAGTCTAGATAGAAAATAACTTTTTTACTAACCTACACATTTTTGGATACAAAATTTATATCTTTATAATTAGAACATAAATTTGGGTATATTATTTTGATTGGAGCATTCGTTTTTTTAATAAGTTTGATATTCATCGTTGCGATGGGTTTAGCCATACCAGAAAACCCTCCAGGGAATATCATTCCAGGAAGTTATATTCATGATATTTTAGATCTTCCCATTAGTGAATTTCCAGTATATGATATACAAACTTGGAAATGGATGTATGCCATAGCAAATGGTGTTTTTTGGGCATTGATAATTTGGATAATCTTTAGTTTGGCAATTTATTTAAGAAAAAGAAAATAAAATTCTATTTATTTAGTCTACTCTTACATAGAAAATACTATATAGGATTGGTCGTTTCGTCTAAATCTCAATGTGTAATAAAGACCTAGCCAGAAATCCGATTACAAATGTTATCGCTGCTATACTTAGGCTAATTAACATCATCTCTAAAAATCGCTTTTTGAATGAAACGTCTCTTGCCACTGAAATATAAAATGAGAATGCTAAAATAATTATAATGGCATTAATAATCACTAAACCAAGAGAAAGATAGAGATTGGATAAAATCAGATATGGTGATATCAAAAATATTACTGTGAAAAGATACGCTATTCCGGTATAAAATGCTGCTTTAAGAGGGCTCGGAGCTTCCTCTTCTTTAACAGCAAGATATTCGGATGAAAACATTGAAAGAGTGCCTGCTAAACCAACTATTAAGCCCGTAACTGAGATTAAACGCGAATTCTGAAAAGCCAATGTAAATCCTGCTAAAGCGCCTAGAAGTTCAACAAGCGCATCATTCATTCCTCGGATCATTGAACCGGTATATTTCAATCTTTCTTCATCGATCATATTCACCAGTTCATTTTCGTGATCTTCTTCATCTTCCATAATTTTTTTGCTTCAGGAATGGATTTTGAAATTTCTTCATATGTTTGCTGAGCCTGCTCTTCACCTTTCTCCATGAGCTTGATTGCAAAAGTTATTCCAAATAATTTTGAAATAAAGAAGTATTTCCAAATATTAAACTTACTAGACGCAACATCCTCGTGCGTATATTTTTTCCAAGAATTATAATGTTCAAATTCGTCTTCGGATATTTTTTTTAAAATTTTCTTATTTTTAGGATCTTTTTCAGCCTTAGATATTTTATTATAGATTATTGACTCTGTAATTTCATTTTTTTGGAAATTCAGAACCTTTTTTTTGATTTTATCGTCTATCTCATTAGAATTCATTGAAAACCTCTATTTACAAATATTTATTGCTTATTTCATGCAATTCATAAAACTAATCTTTAGTTTTTTCAGTTTCTTTTTTCGCTTTCTTTGTTTTTGTCTCTGACTTTAACTCTTCCTTTTTTGTATCTTTTGGAATTTTCTTAGCTGCTTTCGTTTCTTCTACTTCTTTTTTCG
>Ga0111204_125_pt1 | contig 21583 bp, 23 predicted proteins | sample DeeMarSWOR136_30_FD_80378 | JGI IMG/M metagenome (GOLD analysis project Ga0111204, IMG submission 80378) | Crenarchaeota group archaeon SMTZ-80
CATTAGTTCAACGGAACTGGCTGAAACTAGAGTAACATCACCTTCTGGCCTTGCTTCTATCAATTGAACCATGATATGCTTATTGGTTGGTCTAATAGCTAACCTTGGTATTTCAGATAAAACTAATCGCATTCTCTTTTTATAATCGGTCTTACCTTCTCTTTTTCTTCTAAATGGTACGTTATATCTTGGTCCGCGCGCCATTCCAATTTTACACCATGTGAGAAATATGTTTTATGATTTTTCGATAATATTATCTTTGGCTAATACACAAATGCCATTAAACGCCCGCCTGCTCCCATCTCTTTAGCTTCTTTGTGAGAGATTATTCCATTAGGATTGGTCAATATTATTATGCCAACTTCTCTTGCTGGTAAGAATTTTCTTTCCCATGTTTCAATATCATCGAATTTTACTGGAAATCTAGGTTTTATGACACCGCATTTGTTAATTCTTCCAAGAAGTTGAATTATGAATTTACCAGATTTGCCATCATCTACAAATTCAAATTCACCTATATACCCATTTTTCTGCATTACTCTAAGTACTTTTCCAATGAGCTTTGATGCTGGGGAAACGATGCATTCATGTTTATGCCTTTCTTCATTATTATATATATTTGACAGGGTATTTGCGAGGGGATCAGTAAGAGTCATTAATTTCACCATACAATTTTTCTAATATTTTATATAATCAAGCTATCCTTAACAAGGGCTCATTTTCACCAACAACTAAGACGTAATTCGCAATAGTCTGGAATGAGTTTCTGTCATCATCTTCTATAGTAACTATTGATGGTTTTGCAAATTTTGATTCTTCGATTTTAATGATTCTTCCGCTTCTGCCAATATTTCGTCCAGCCGTTACCAACGCATATGATTTCTCTTTAAAGGCAATATGTTTAAGTATCTCTTGTTCTGGCAAAGTGATTTCTAAAGTATCTCGAGTCTTGTAAATGTCCTCTTGAGGATTGTTTGGATCATTTATCTTTAGCAATATACTCCGCCCATCGTGGAGTTGAAGCTGAATGTTACCCCTTTTGATATTATTTTTATTTTCGATCCGACATAATTTAAAAGGTTTCTCTTCTTTCGGAATTTCTATAATTGACAGGCCCTTTCCTTTTATTGGCGTGACCCTATAAGCAAGTTCAACATCAGAAATTTCTATAATGTCCATTAAACCGATCGGAAATTGTTTATCTATTCTGACTTTTCCGTCGACTTTAATCTTTCTTTCAGAAAGCATTCTTCTGGCCTCCCTATATGTTCTTGCATAATGAAGTATGTCTCGTAGTACCAATGAAATAGGTAAAGATTCTTCAATTGAGTGTGGACCAGGACTTGGCTTAGTCACCCATTGGAATTCTTTTACATGAATTGGCCAGAACGCTGGAGCCGGCATTCTTTTAAGATGTCTTGAGCCACCTTTTTTTCCCATATAATTTTATCTCCTAATCGTTTTACTAATTTTTTATATATGTTTTACTGAATATCAGTCACCCTGTCTTGATTCCATGTTTACGTATGCGATTCTTGGGGCTGGAATCTCGGTTTCAGGAGGTCTGGCAGGATATCGCATCATCACCAATCTCCTTTCTGAACCTGGCACACTACCTTTTAGTAGAGTATAATTAGTGTCAATGTTCCCATATCTTACAAAGCCGCCTTTTGGAGAAATCTCATTCCCATTGGTATCGATTTTCAATATTTGTTTATTATATTCGGTTCTTTGATGGAATCCCATTTGACCAGCACGCGGAACTGAATACATAACAATAGCAGGATTCCAAGGGCCAATGGACCCTACTCCTCTAACAGTTTTTCGGGATTTATGGCTGAGTCGTTTCACGCCCCAACGCTTCACTGGGCCTTGGATTCCTTTACCTATCGTAATGGCTATTGTATCAACTAGATCGCCTTCTTTGAAGACGTTCGACATGTCTATCTCTTTACCCAATATCTCTATTGAATATTCGATTTGTTCTTTTATTGTCCCTCCGCCGATTTTTATCTCTATAATTTCAGGTTTTTTCCTTCCTGTTTTCGCTATTCGAGGTTGTGATAAAATTAGCAATCTCATTTCATCTATTTTTTCTAATGAGTCACGGATCTTATCTAATGATTTATCCTTGTTTGCTTTTTTAGGGAGTGTTAATAACCGCTCTAAATCTTTTGGAGGTTTATCCATCCAAGCCTCACAGAAAGTTTTCATACCTTCAAATGATTTTACATATGCTCTCATTCCAAAAACGATCATTGGAGGGGTTTCGATTACGGTTGTAGGTATTGTTATCTCTTTTCCGTAAGTTAAGGACCCTTTTTGATCATCCATAGCAACTAGGTGGGTCATTCCTGCCTTATAACCTGCAAAACCCAATAATCTGGGCCCTTCATTAGTCTCAGGCCAGAACCTCGTTTTCCCTATCCAAGACCGCGCCCTTTTTTTTGGAAGGTATGAAAGCGAGCCTCTTTTTGGAGCATGTCTCTTTCTATGTCCCATATTATATAAACACCATCAATTGTTTATTTTTTAATATTTGATTCACTAATTATTTGAGTTGCCATCTTATCCAACAAACTCCTTCCTTGATTTGAAAGTTGTCTTCCTTTTGATTGATCTTTTGAAATGAGTCCGGCTTCTTCAAGTTGTTGTAAAGGTTTCCTTACTGAGGAACCCCCGCCTTTTTTTGTATGCCTTCTTCGGGTCCCTTTTCTTTCTTTTCCTCCATACTTAACTCGTAATCTAGAGACGCCCAAAGGGCCATAGAAATATATTTTTCGAAGAATTGAAGCACATCGCAAATACCACCAATCTGGATTTTGAGGCGGATTCTCTTTATTCGGCCCAGTTTTTGAAAATACTGACCATGAAGGAGGATGAATTTCTTCAACATTTTCCTTTAAATATTCAGCAAGCTTATGAATCATGATGTCTGGTTGGACCTCATATATAGTTGGCATCTAGATTTCACCACTCTATTATTACTGTGCAAAGTTCTAATTCAATTATTTATAATCATGATATATATTATTCTAATACTTTCCAACCTTTTGGAATGTAAAGCGCGAGATTCAGTTTAGTTAATCGCTAGAATTAAATCTTTTGGATTAACGCTATCTATTAAACATTTTTAGTTCAATAATAAAATCTTTTGTATTCGAAATATCTATCGAATATCCATTTTTATTTATTCTCGATATCATCTCTTTAATCTCGTTCAGATTTATATTTTTTTTAAGAATGCTGATTATGATCTTACTGCAAGGCACTAATAATGGACGCAATTTCTCAACAGTCTTAAAAATTTCTGAAGAATTCTGAAAAACTGTAAAAATGAATATTCGATCAAATGAGTTTTTTTTCAGCGGTAAAAATTCCATATCAGAATTGATTAAATGAATATTGAACTTATTACGTAATTTTAATTTAGCCTTTAGAAGCATGCCGATTGATAGATCAATTCCAATAATTAATTCAACTTTTTCTGCAATTTTCTCTATAAATAATCCGGTTCCGCAGCCAATATCTAGAACTTTTGATGTTGAATTTAATTCGAACCATTTTCCTGCGTATCGATACTTTGATATTTGTTCTTGAGAATAAAGTTCATCATAGGATTCAGATTTTAAATCGTATTTTTTTTGGATTTTACTTTTTGTTATCGACCTTTCACTCTCCAGTACAAAGGATCTCTTGACAGCATTATAATCAATAGAGAAGTTTAAGATAGTGGAGGAGGGATTAACTTCCTTTTTTCTTTTGACAATTTAACCCAATTCATGAATTCTTCATTGGGGGGGAACTCATTATATAAAGCCTCTCGTTTTGCTTCAAGCGCCATATTTTTTTGATTACTAAATTCTGCAGCTGTTACAATTTTATGATTTAGATTTTTCGCGTATTTTTTTAGTGGTTCTAACCACTCTTTCCAATCTTTAGCTCGTAGAGGGTGATGATCTAATACAATAATTGGAATCGTACTGATCAATCTTTTTAAATTTTCAATTATAAGAATTTGTAAATTCTTTTTCTTATAATAATATTCTAAATACGTTGGTGGACCGCCTAGAATAAGGAGATCTGGCTTCTCAGAAAGAATCCAGTTTAAAGCTTGTATCGAAGATGGACCTTGTATATCAGATGCATGTATAATTTTATTTTCATCAACTATTATACTCATCATAAGTACCCACCCTAGAACTGAGTTGCTTTCTCCATGAGATACTGGACTAGAAAATTTTACCCTTGTATCGCCAAAATTGAAAGCCTTAGAGTCTGCTATTTCGATTCTTTGAGCAATTTGCTTCAGAGATTTTTGAAATATCCAACCTCTCCGTCGTTGGTTATAATTGATCTTCTCGCGAAAGTCTTTCAATAAAACATATTTATCTTGATAAATTTGTTCAAAATCCTCCTTGCTGTTTCCTATAAATACTGTATCTTGAAAGCTTGGCGTATAATGGTCATTATGATAATGAGAAACTGTCACTATGTCAGACTTTCTTGCGCTCTCCTTTAGTTGAGTTCTCAGTATTGATCGAGTTTCATACTCTTTTGGGTGGGGCAGTATTCCAAATCTTGGACCAAGAGACAAACCAGCATCGATCAAAATTTTGACGTTAGGAGTTTTAATGAAGGTTGACATAGAACGTACTCCTAGACTTTCGAAAGCTACAGGGAGTACCTCAACACTATCAAACTTCGACTTTCATCCCTCAATGATTCTAATTGTTAAATTTTTATCTTGGTTGTTCAATTATTTCATAAGGTAGGCGATGACGAGTCTGGCCCAATTGAACTTATGATGTAGATCTTGAGTGCGAGAGCCTACCATTTAATTAATCTTAAATTAAAAACATACTTAATACAGGTTGGAAGATTATTATCATCATGCAAAAGGCTCTCAATTTCGGCAAAGTTCCATATAAAGAACTCAAAGATACAGTATTTAAGCATCTAGGAATGAAGAATGATAAGGTCATTCTAGGTCCAAAAGTTGGTGAGGATGGAGCGATAATCAATATTGGTTCAAAATTTCTAGTAATTAGCACTGATCCGATAACGGGAGCTACAAAGAATGTAGGATGGCTTTCAGTCCATATAAATGCAAATGACATAGCTTCATTCGGGGTTAAACCATCTTGGTATCTTTGTTCAATACTACTTCCTAAAAATTCGAGAAAGAAACTGATAAGTGAGATCATGAGTGAAATTGATAAGGCATGTAAAGAACTTGGTATAGCTGTTATCGGCGGGCATTCAGAGGTTTCTGCAGGACTCAATCGCCCCATAGTATTTGGGACAATGATAGGAGAGACCAAAAAAACCAGGTATGTTACTTCAAGTGGAACAAAGCCAGGAGATAAAATTATTCTTACAAAAAGTATTGGACTAGAAGGGACATCAATTCTTGCAAACGATTTTTACGATGTCTTAAAAAACAAAATCGATAATCAAATCTTAAAGAGAGGGCGAGATTTTATACAGCACATTAGTGTAGTCAATGAGGCTCTTATTGCAATGAAAGTGGGTGGCGTTAGTGCAATGCATGATCTTACAGAAGGGGGACTATTAAATGGTTTATGGGAAACTGCTGAAGCCTCCAAAACAGGTATAAAAATATTTGAGGAGAAAATATCAGTTAAAGAAGAAACAAAAAAGATCTGTAAAGCTCTTGGAATAGATTTTCTTGGACTCTTAAGCTCTGGAGCATTAATGATCTGCTGTAGGCCAGATAAAGCATTTCAGATATTATCAGCTTTAGAAAATAGTAATATTTATGCATCTATTATTGGGGAGACAACATCATTAGAAGAAGGGAGGTTTATGATCAGGGATAACGGAAAGAGGGTGAAAATAAATCCACTAGCCCAAGATGAAATTTACAAGGTACTTGGTGATTAGAATTATAAAGCCGCATACTTTTTTTAATTTTTCAAGAAAAATTTGGCTAGCAATATCAATTATCTCTGGAGTTGTCTCACTGAATATTATAATTTATTATATACTAAAATATCCAGACATCGTGATATATGGCGAACAATTTATTATGGATGAATGGTCCCCTTTAATGTTCATTCAGTTTAAGCCCATAACACTGATATTCTTGTTTACCTTTATATGTTGGGGCTCATTGCTTCAGTTTATTAAGATTGAATTATCGAAAATAAACAAGAATTGGATAGATTTTGCAATTTTAATATCATTCTTGGTTTTTCTTGCATCATTATATGAGTTATTCTTCAATTTTGCATTGTGGGGAGCTTTAATGACAATAACTAATGTAGAAAATCCTGATATTTTATACAATAAATTTCCGAATCCAGATACTCCAGTCTCATTAGTATATGCAACGAAAATAGTAATTTTAATTTTTTCTATTTCTGTTTATTCAGTATATTTTCTTCATAATATAAGAAGTGGGAGAACGCAGAAAAATGGAAAATGATGATAGCAAACAAGGAATTGATCTCATAGAGAAAGCTATAAGTGAAAAATCTTTATTCAAAGATGAAAAGCCCCTATCTTTAGAATTCATTCCCTCTAAACTTCCCCATAGAGAAAGGGAATTTCTCTCTCTTACGCAGATTTTCAGATCTATTCTAGAGAAACCCAATACATCAAGTCAGAGAGTTTTAATATCGGGTGAGGTTGGCACTGGAAAGACAGTTCTTTCGCATCGTTTCGGTATAGATATGGAAAGAATGGCCAAAGGAAAAGGATTGAATGTCAAGTACTTGCATATCAATTGCAGAGAGTTTAGAGGCAATTTCTTTTCAATTCTGAATAGAATTATTAACGAGTTTATTCGTAGCTTCCCTCAGAGGGGATATTCATCAGAAGAATTGATACACACTCTGGTAAGCATATTGGATGAAAAAGACATACACTTGATTCTTGCTTTGGATGAATTAGAAACTTTACTAAAATCAGGTGAGGGCGATACACTATATACTCTCACTAGAGTTCAAGAGAGTAGACTAAATGCACCTGCTAGGCTTTCATTGATCTGTATTCTCAAAGATTTGAGCTTGTTGACCATGCTTGATAAAAGCACATTGAGTATTCTTCAACAAAATGTAATTGAATTAGAGAGATATTCATCAAATCAACTAATAACTATTTTAAGAGATAGGATGAATTTGGCTTTTAAAGAAGGCGTCATTCTAGATGAAACGATAGAATTGATATCCGATTTGGCTACAATCAATGGAGATGCCAGATATGCAATAGAACTACTTTGGAAATCTGGAAAATGCTCAGATTTTGAAGGTGATGATCTCGTTGAGCCAAAACATGTGCGAAAAGCATCCGAGAGCATGTATTCACCTATGAGGGAAGAATATCTAGAACCGCTTGTCATAAATGAAAAATTAATCCTGCTCGCCCTTTCCCGATCATTAGAAAAGAGCATATCGGCTTATTCAACTATGGGCGAGGTTGAAGAGATGTATAAGCTTGTTTGCGAAGAGTATAATGAAAAGCCTTTAGCGCATACACAATTTTGGAAGTACATAAGAAATCTTGATTCTTGTGGAATGATAACAACAAAAATATCTGGTAAAGGAGTTAGAGGGAAAACTACTCTTATTGGATTGACTGCTCCATCTCCAGCTATATTTAGGAAGAAATTAGAATCTTTCTTTAAAGTAAAATACAAATGAGTTGAAGAAATTTTAATGTTAGAAAGGAAGCTTAATTTCAGAGAATGTTCTGCAAAAATGGTAATTTTGCAGATTAATGAAATATAAGGAATTAAGTCTCAAGATAATTGGAGGATGGTATATACTGAGTAGATATAGGATGGTGGATATAACCGAGAAAGAAGAGATTTTCCGAGAAGCAACCGCTATAGGAAAAATTAGGTTAAAACCAGAAACTATCAAGAGAATTAATGATAGAAAATTAGAGAAAGGTGATCCCCTAGCAGCAGCAGAAATTGCTGCAATACAAGCAGGAAAGAATACACCCCAGATAATACCTTTCTGCCATCAGATTCCTATAACTAACATTCAAACTAAAACTGATTTGAAAAATAATTCAATAGAAGTACAAGTGCGAGTTAGGGGTACAGCTAAAACTGGTGTAGAGATGGAAGCTTTAGTTGCAGCTTCAATATATTTACTTACTATTTGGGACATGGTAAAGAAATACGAGAAGGATGAAAAGGGCCAATATCCTCAAACTTTTATTGAAAGTATAAGAGTTAAGGAAAAAATAAAGGCTCGTTAAAATGAGTTCAACTGCTAAAAAACATAGATCTGAGTCGCCTAATAGAGTGACTTTTTCTATAATAACATGTAGTTCTTCAAAATATGAAGCCAAAATAAAAGGAAAAAAAGTCGATGATCCTTCTGGAGATCTGATAGAAAAAATCTTAAAGAATAATGGACATGTAGTTCATAACCGTAGTTTGATATCAGATGACAAGATTGGAATCAGGAATAGTATTAAAGATGCTTTATCTGACGATAATATTGATTCAATAATTACAACTGGAGGAACAGGAATATCTCCTTCAGACATCACTATCGAATCTGTTCGGATTTTTTTAAGCAAAGATATACCAGGATTTGGTGAACTCTTTAGGAAAATAAGTTATGAAATGATAGGATCAGCAGCCATGATCACTAGAGCTATCGCAGGGATAGCGCAGGAAAAACCTATATTCTGTTTACCTGGTTCATCAAATGCAGTAGAGATAGCTATGGTTAATCTAATCATTCCGGAGATTGGTCACATAGTTAAACACGCAAAAGAAATTTAGGAGATCACGGAATTGGTAATTAAAGATAATTTTGGGAGGCCAATATATCATATTCGAGTTTCAATCACTCAAAAGTGTGATCTAAATTGCTTCTATTGCCATAAAGAAGGGCAAGATAAGGCAACAATCGAAATGACACCAAAAGAGATCTATAAGATTATAGAAATCGCCTCTGGGTTCGACATAACCAAGGTTAAGATAACTGGAGGAGAACCGCTTTTAAGATCCGATTTATCAAAAATCGTCCATCTAATTTCAAAGATTGGAACCATCGAGGACATATCATTAGTTACAAATGCAAGAAATCTTACCTATGAGAGAGCCTTAAAATTAAAAAATAGTGGATTGACTAGAATAAATATAAATTTACCATCCCTCAACGAGATCACGTATAGAAAGATTGTAGGTAGAAAGCTAGGGCCTGCTTTAGAGGGTATTAATGCTGCGGCAAAAGCGGGTCTCTATCCTATAAAAATTAACATGGTTCTCCTCAAGGGAATAAATGATAATGAAGTTTATTCGATTATTAATTATACAAAAAATTATGAGGCAATTCTTCAATTGATAGAACTTGAGCCACTTAGGATAAGCGATGATACGTACAGAAAATATTTCATTCCCCTTGAAAATATTGAGAATAAGATTTCAAAAGAAGCAAAAAAATTAGATATAAGAAGAGCTATGCAAAATAGAAGAGTTTATACGTTAAAAGATGGTGAAAAAGTAGAATTTGTAAGACCAGTGGACAATACAGAATTTTGTCTTCATTGTACAAAGATAAGATTGACTAGCAATGGTGAGTTAAAGCCTTGTTTAATGTCTAATGATGGTTTAGTAAATATTCTTAATCCACTTAGAATCGGGGAACCAGAATCCAAGTTGCGCTCGTTATTTTTAGAAGCTATCAAATCGAGAAAACCTTATTGCACTGAGCAGAAATTAAAAGCTATATCAAAATAATCTCAAAACTATCAAATAAAGGGAATGTCAAACAAAATCAAAGTAATTTATTCAATTTTATGAGTGGGTATAAAAAATTCTGATAACTTCATCTTCCATACTATCAATTCTCCCAAATCCGAATCTAACTAATTGAACTGTATTGTTTATCGGTTCATCCTCTAAACTTTGTTCAGATAAACCTTTAAAAATTTTCATATCAGGCATAATTACTTCTGTTTTAACATTTTTATCTTCAGGGACCCATTGGATTATTGGAGAGTTAGCTCTTCTTGCTTCAATGTGAGATTCTCCTCGATAAGTGGCTATTACCTCATCAACATTAATCTCATCAATCAATATATTGAAAAGACCCATTAATCTGATGAGCTTTTTCCCACGAATAATTTCTAAATCATTCTTTGAAATAATTAATTTAATAGCCTTTTTAATTGGGGCAATTTTAAAAATTCTTTTATTCCTCTCTGGAAAATCTGGATGCTTTGGCATACTTTGTGAAATCTTTTTTGATACTTCTCTTACAGTAAGCAGGATTGGGTTTGAAATAAAGAAATATCGATTTGATACTTTATCTATTATTTTTCTATTTGTAGCATAAATATTTTCCCAACTAAGTTGTGAATCAACCGGTTTTGGACCAATCTCTGTTGCAATTTTACGAAGAGTTTCAGGCATTATACCCCTTCTCTTTAATGCGATCAGAGTAGCCAGTCTGGGATCGCTGAAACCAGTAACAAGACCTTCTCGTATTGATTCGATAATTTTCGATTTGCTCAAAGTTGCTCCAGGAATTTTGAGTCTTCCATAGTGAATTGCTTCGGGATATTCCCATTTGAAGTAGTCGTACATATATCTCTGTCTTACCATATTTGTATAATGTTCCTTTCCACGAATGATGTGCGATATTTCCAACAAATGATCGTCTATACCACATGCAAAATTATACAATGGCCAAATATGATACTTGCTTCCAACTCTTGGATGTGGATGTTTGTCTGTATCAATTATTCTTAATGCTGGCCAGTCTCTTACTGCTGGATTTGGATGATTAAGAATTGTTTTTACTCTGACAACTGCTTCGCCTTCCTTATAATGACCTTCTAGCATCTCCTCCCATCGATTAATCTGTTCAGTGGGTGATTTGATTCTACAATCGCATGGTTTACCGGCTAAAAGCTTATCTTTAAAAACCAAAGGATCACAATTGCAGACATAAGCGCCATCAATTTCAATGAGTTTGTTTACATGCTCGTAATATATTGGAAGTCTATCGCTTTGAATGAATTCTGCGTCCCATTTGCACTCTAACCACTCAATATCTTCCCTAATTAAATCATAAAACTCTAAAAAAGATTTTTTCAGTCTTGGATCAGTATCTTCAAACCTTAAAAGAAATTTTCCTTCATACATCCTTGCATAATCGTGCGAAAGGATAAGAGCTCTAATTGAACCTATATGCAAAACGCAATCAGGATTGGGAGAAAATCTTGTTACTATTAGGGGATATTTATCAGTGTTTGGAAGGAGGGGTAAGACTTTTTGCTTTATTTCTTTTTTTTTGGAGATCTTTTCCGGAAATCTTTCCTCTAATGTTTTTCTTTGTTCATCAAAAGACAATTTATTCAGATCATTTGTTACTTTTACAACAAGTTCGGTAATATTTTTAATATTATCCTTCAATTCAGGCCTTTCATTCAATATCTTCCCCAGTATAGCACCTGACTTGGCCTTGCCATTGTGTTCTACTGCATTTTTCAATGCATATCTGTTAATTAATAGTTCAATTTCATCTCTGGTATTCATTTTACTGTCCACGATTATTGTTCTTAATTTCAATATAATTTACAATCGTATTTAATCTTGAGTAATAACACTAAGTTTGGAACAAATATCAAATAGAAACATAGATATCGATCATAGGAATGAATTGAGAAATTTATTAGTCTTTCTTAATGTCTTGGATATAATCAAGTACCAATCTTCCATTCTCCTAAGTAGTCAATTTGCTTTTTTGTTAGATTATCAATCCTGATACCGAGACTTTTAAGAGACAACTTTGCTATTTTTAAGTCAATTTCTTTTGGAACATCAAAGACTTTGTTCTTAAGTTCATTGTGATGTTTAGCGATATACTCTGCACATAGTGCCTGATTTGCAAAGGACATCATCATCACTTCACATGGATGCCCTTCAGCGGCAGCTAAATTTACGAGTCTACCTTCTGCAAGAAGGTATATCTTTCTACCATTTTTTAGCAGATACTCTTCAACGTTAGGCCTTACTTTCCTTTTTGAAGTACTGAGGTTCTTTAGATTCTCCAGGTTTATCTCAACATTGAAGTGCCCAGCATTCGCTAGTATAGCACCGTTTTTTATTTTATCTATATGCTCTCCTCGAATTACATCGATATTGCCGGTCGCTGTTATAAACACATCCCCTATTTTGGCCGCTTCTCTCATGGGCATAACACTGAAGCCGTCCATTACAGCCTCGAGTGCTCTTAATGGATCGGTCTCAGTCACTATCACATTGGATCCCATTCCTCTAGCTCTCATTGCTATCCCTCGACTACACCAACCATAACCTGCCACTACAAAGACTTTTCCAGCTAATAAGATGCTTGTTGAACGCAATAGTCCATCTATCGAACTTTGACCTGTCCCATAACGATTATCGAATAAGTATTTTGTAGAGGCGTTATTTACAGCTATGATAGGATATCTTAATTCCCCAGATAATTCCATAGCTTTAAGTCGTATAACTCCACTCGTAGTTTCCTCGGTACCCCCAAAGATCTCATTAAGTAATTCTTGTCTTTTCTCATGCAATGTACCAACTAGATCAGCTCCATCATCCAATGTTATATTTGGATTGTGATCAAGAACTTGATTAATGCACCAGTAATATTCTTCATTATTCTCTCCTTTCCAAGCGTATACATGTGTTTTATCCAATACAAGTGCAGCAGCGATCTCATCTTGTGTAGATAAAGGATTTGAAGCACAAAGAGCAACTTCTGCACCACCTGCTTCTAAAGTTCGAACGAGAACTGCTGTCTCCTTTGTTACATGCAATGATGCACCAATTATTAGTCCTTTAAGAGGTTTTTTTTTAATAAAATCCTCTCTGATCTTCATAAGTACTGGCATCCTACTCTCTGCCCATTCTATGGATCTTTTCCCTTCCTCATTCAAAGGAGCATCTTTCACTTTATATTGAGTCATTGGTCTTCAATACCTAAACGTATTAAATCTATTAACCTCTATAATATTCTTCAATTTGACCTATCTAAAATTTTTTAGTTTTTAAAACATTTAAAATATTAATAATCTTTCTTCTTTTCTCTTTTTAATTCAGGATAATAAAGCGTTCACTAAAAGCTAAATATAAGAAATTCAGAAAGAAACAAGACTTCTATATTTCTCAAATCTCTGTTGTATATCATTTATGCTAATTTTAAGGAAACGATTGATACTAAAATCTTCCACTACAAAAGAACCCATGACATTTCCATAAATAACAGCTTCTTTAAGAGTCCTTTCGGAAAGATTGTTTATTCTTTCGATATGACCTATAAAGCCACCACCAAATGAGTCGCCTGCGCCTGTGGGATCTACCACTTCTTCCAGAGGAAATGCGGGAGCTGGAAAAATTAAGTCGCCATTATCCATAAAAAGTATGGCACCGTGTTCACCTTTCTTTATTACAACATACTTCGGTCCCCATTCCATGATATTCTTTGCACACTTTACAAGATTTGATTGCATTGTAATCATTCTGGCCTCGTCATCGTTAAGAACGATTACATCTATCCTTTCAAACATTTTTATGAGTTGCTGCCGTTTATTTTCTATCCAATATTTGATAGTATCGGCTACTGTCAAACGTGGACTGTTGAGCTGGTCGAGAACACTCATAATTTGTTTGGGATTATTGTTGCCAACGTATGCAAACCTTTCATATTTCATTTTTTCTAATAACATTGGCACATAGTTCTCTGTCACATTTGTTTCTGTCTTATTCACGAATCGTTTTCCAAGGTCGTGATCAAAAGTGGAATCGAAAAAAAAAGTCTTCCCTTTCTTTTTCCTTATACCAGATATGTCCATGTAATTACTTAGAGTATCAATGTAACTCTGTGGAAAGTCTTCTCCTATTACTCCAACAGCGTCGACTTTTGTAAAAAAACTAGCTGCTATACCTGAATATGAGGCGGGGCCCCCCAAAACTCTTTCAACAGTTTTATAAGGTGTCCTAGTCGTATCTAAAGCAATGACTCCGAATACCAATACCATAAAGAATTAATGAAATCTAGGGAATTAATATTTTTTGTATAATTTTTTTTCGCGCGCACGTTGGATATAATGAGTTCAACAAACTCTTTGAGCTAAGAAGATAACGTTTCAAAAGCGCACTCGCGCATTAATTTTTTTTATATTTATGCTCGATATTGCACGAACCTTCATATGAAACCATACATGGACCTATGGGATTCTGCGGAGTGCATGTTTTTCCAAATAGTGGACAATCTTTTGGGTCTATTAATCCTCTTAGAACCTCATTACATCTACATCCAGTTGACTGAGGTTGCTTTTTTTGGGCTTCTTTTTCTAATAAATCAGCATATATCAATTCAGCGTTATATTCATCATACTCCTTTCTCAAATTCATTTTAGAATTGGAAATTATTGGAAAACCTCTCCAATAAGCATTTATGGGTTCAAAAACTTTTTCTATAAAATTTAATGCCTTTTTATTCCCCTCAGGTTTGACTGAACGAAAATATTCATTCTCTACCTTTGCTTCTTTTTTCATTTTTTGTTTAGTCAACATGTAGACGGCCATCATCACATCTAAAGGCTCAAAGCCTGCCACCACTTGAGGAATCTTGTATATATTGCTTATCTCTTCATATGGTTTGAGCCCAATTATTGTACTAACATGACCAGGCTCGATTATACCATCTATCTTTGATTCGCCTGCTTTCAGCAAAGATTTCAATGCAGGAGGTAAATATCTATGACAACTGATTACTGAGAAATTATTTGGTAAATTATCTTCTATTAGAATTGCTGCAGTTCCAGGTGCTGTTGTCTCGAATCCAATAGCCATAAAAACAATTTTTTTATCGGGATTTTTATCGGCTAGAGATACTGCATCTTCAACACTATAAACAATTCTTATATCACAACCTTCAGTTCTCGTATCTATTAGTGAACCCATCGAGGTTGGGACGCGAAGCATGTCTCCAAATGAAGTAATTGTAATTCCATTTTTAGCTAAAATTATTCCTTTTTCAATCTCAGGATCTGTGGTAATACAAACAGGACAACCGGGTCCCTGTCTAACTTCAATAGAATATTCTTTAAGTATGCTATCCAATCCGTATTTGACTATAGTATCTTGATGGGTACCGCAAACGTGCATAAATCGAAGTCCTAGATTCGATTTTTTAAGCATTTGTATAATTTTGGCCATCAATTGTTTATCTCTATACTCAAACATTATTTGCATCTCATGATTTCATTCTTATGTTCTTTATGAAGAACTCCTTGCCTTGTATTATCTCTGTAACATTCTCACATCTTGGGCATGCAAGAGTTGGAATTATAAAATGAAAGGCTAGATCATTTTCATGTTTTAGTGGACCTTCGTATCCACATTTCTTACATCTTACTTTTCCTTCCAACTCTTTTATATGAAGTTTAGAACCTTCCATAACGGTATTCTCTGTCAGAATTTTATATGAGAACCTGAGTTGTTCTTTGCCTATAAAAGTAAATTTTCCTAAAACCAAATTTACTTCTACAATTTTCTTTGCTGTGTGTTTTTTTGCTTCATTTAAGACTAATTTTACAATCTGCAAGGCCATAGAGAATTCGTGCACGGCTATCACAAAAATATAGTGATTATATATCGAGCTATCATAATTCTAGAGCGCTTATTACCTCTTCTATTCCTTTACTTTCTCTGCAATTAACTTTTACAACTTTGGTTCCAGGATTGATCTTTTCGATATCCTTGATTAAATCGTCTATTTTAACTTTCATCGAATCGACCAAGTCTATTTTATTTATTATTGCAACATCACTCTCGATAAAAATGAAAGGATGTTTAACTACCATATAAGGCCCTTCGGTTATACTTATGACAACGACTCTTTTACTAGAACCCAATGGGAATTCAGCAGGACATATAAGATTCCCAACATTTTCAATAAAAATTAGATCCAAATTCGTGAGATCTAACTGACCTAAGGCTTTTCTAACGAGATTAGCGTCTAAATGGCATTCTTTACCTGTGTTTATTTGTATTACATTAACTCCATGTTTTTCAATTCGGTTTGAATCTATAGTTGTTGTTAAATCACCATTTATAACAGCGATTTTAAATTTGGTCTTAAGCTTATCAACCAAATTCTCAATGAGTGAGGTTTTACCAGATCCAATTGAACCCATGACGTCTATAGTTTTGATTTTAAATTTATCAAATAATTTCCGATTTTCAAGTGCTATTTTTTTATTGGCTTCTAGCAAATCTTTTTCTAGTTCAATATCGTAGGTTTCACCATCTTCGGCCTCTATGATGAATTTCCCCATATTAATCACCCGCAATTTATAAATTAAATTTTGATCAGAATAATCAATTTTTATTATAATCGTTACTAATATTTTGGATAGAAAATAGGGAATAGATGTAACATATTATGAGTTTAAGAGTTCCTCCCAAATACGTAAAGTTTCTTTAGCTTCTGATTCATCCAAAACTTCTATTGCAAATCCAGCGTGAACTAAAACATATTCGCCTATCTTGACGTCCACCAGAGAGATATTGATTTTTCTAATTGTCCCTTCTCCAAAATCCACCATTGCATTTTTTCCATTAGATTCCTTTTCGATTATTTTAGCCGGTATTGCAAGACACATTTTTGACTAATCCTTTTAGTACAGAACTTTTAGAAATTACGTTTTAAACATTTCTAATTGAAAATTAAATCTGGTGTATTAATTCATTCCTGCAAAAATTGTTTGACCAAATGAAATTCCTCCATCTCCTGGAGGCAATTCTTTCTGTAAATAAAATGAGAGCCCACTCCTTTCTATTCTATTTTTTAACTCTTGCACGATATGTTCATTATATGCTACTCCACCAGTGAATCCAATCGTACTAACTCCTAATCGTTCTGCCTCCCATAGAGCCAACTCTGCAAGTGAATTTGCAATACATGACTGTGCAGAGTTAGCTAAATCCCATGGCTGATGCTTATTTAAATTTCGAAATATTTCATGTAACAACCAAGTTGTTTGGATTACATTTCCTTCTATCTTTGGTTTCAATCTCAGCACATCTTTTCCTTGGATAGCCAAAGATTCCAATTTCATGGCCGGTTCACCTTCGTAAGTACGTTCATAACAGATGCCCAATAAAGCAGCAATTGTGTCCAAAATTCTTCCACAACTTGTAGTCGAAATAAATTTTTTTGAATTTAATTGTTTTTTTATAATCTCAATCTCCTTCATACCATGAGGAAAATAGTTAACTTTATTCATAATCCATTCATCAAAATTCTCACATTTATGAAGAATCCCAGTTAGCATCCTTAGCGGATATTTCGTTGCAAGATCTCCCCCAACCATTGGTTGTTCTTCGAGATGTCCTATACGCTTAAATTCATTTTCGGAGCAGTAAAGAATTTCTCCTCCCCATGCTTTAGCATTTAATCCATAACCAAAGCCATCACATACTATGCCTATAGCCTCATTTATACCATGTTCGCCAATGAGTTTTGCTAGATGTGCGTAATGATGTTGAACCTTTAATAGGTCCCAACCTCTTTCAGCAGCCAGTTCAATTGCTAATTTTGATGTGATGAATTTTGGATGCAAATCGCAAGCAATTAAATCTATCTTGCTTCCAGTTAACCTAATTAAATGTTCAATGACATTTTTCAGAAATTCCAGAGTTTCTAGTGTTTCAATATCACCAATATGTTGAGAAATAAATGCTTTTTTATCTTTCAGAATGCAACAAGTTACATTTTGTTCTGCTCCAACGCCTAAAACACATCTTTCAGTCTCCATTTTCACATGGATTGGCGTAGGAGCATATCCTCTCGATCGACGTATGATTGAAATATTTTCTCCAACGAATTTTGCTACAGAATCATCACATCTTTGGGTGATTTCTCGATCATGAGTGAGGAAGTAATCAACTATCGAACCTAATTCGTTAATGACCAATTCATTGTCCACTATTATTGGCTCATTGGGAGGATTGGCACTAGTCATTACAAAAGCTGGTTCTGAACTCTTTTCAAATAGAATATAATGTAGCCCTATATAGGGAAGCATAACTCCAATATTATGTAATTCAGGGGAGATCAATCCAGAGAGATAATATTCATCGCTCTTCTTGAGCAATACAATCGGTCTTATAGGAGAAGATAAGTAATCTGCTTCTTTGTTACTGATCTCCGCAAAAGTTTTTATTGAATCGATATTTGGTGCCATTATAGCAAAGGGTTTCTGGGCCCTATGTTTTACCTTTCTTATTCTTTCGAGTGGAGAATCAATGAGTGTGGAAGTAGAGATATGAAAACCACCATTACCCTTGATTGCAACTATATATCCTTCTTCGATTAATCTCCCGGCTTCTCCTATTGGATCAGAATGTTCAATTCTATTACCTTCATTATCAATCAGTTCAACAGAGGGCCCGCATTTATTGCAAGCTATTGTTTGAGCATGAAATCTTCGATTAAGGGGATTTGTATATTCTTTTTTGCAATCTTTGCACATCGGAAATTCTTGCATCGTTGTATTGATTCGATCATAAGGCACTTTCTTTATCGTGGTATATCTTGGGCCACAATTTGTACATGTAATAAAAAAATATCTATATCTTCTATTTTCTGAATCCTGCAATTCATTTAAACATTCATTACAAATTGAAACATCATAAGGTATTATCGATCCGAATGTAACACCTTTTTGATCGCTCTGAACTATACTGAATTTTTTAAATTCGTCGTTTTGTTTAGAATATTTTACCATTATTTCATGAATACTAGCAATGGATGGTTTTTCTAATTTTAAACACTTTATAAAATTTGATATATTTGATTTATTACCTTCCACTACTATTTTGACTCCAGAATCCCCCCTATTTTGGACAAATCCAACGAGATTTTTTTCAACAGCCTTTCTATAAACAAATGGCCTGAATCCAACTCCCTGTATGATTCCTTTGATAAGTAAGCTAGCTCGCATAGTCCTTTCCATTCATCGAAAATTGAAATAAAAAACTGTATCAGACACTCCAATCTAATTTATAAATTTCTTGATTTTATCTAAACTCTATATAATTAATGCGTTTGTAAAACAAAAAATATAAAAACGTATGTAAATTACAGATTACACTCTCAGTGAGGTTTTAAATTGAAGGTAGCGGCCGTTGGCGACTCAACTTTTGTAGCAGGATTTGAATTAATAGGCATTGAGGGTTTTAAAGCAAAAAATATAGAAGATATTAAAAGAATACTTCGAGAGCTTACTGAAAACGATGAATATGCTGTAATATTGCTGCCTGAGAGATTTGTTGAGGCTAGCAAAGAAGCGAGGTTAAGGCTCGTAAGAGAGAGAAAGATCGCCCCGATATTCGCATTTCTACCAGATTATACAGGAATAAAAGGAAAAAGAGCTGAAGAACTTAAAAAAAGTATAAGCTTAGCCGTAGGTACTGAATTGAAACTTTAAATTAGAAAAATAGTGACGAAATATGAGCATAGAATTATTAATTGAGGAAGAACGTAAGTCGATAAAACAGATTGAGGATGTAAGAACAAAAGCTGAAAAAAAGATAGCCGATTCACAGAAAGAGGCGCAAAAAATATTAGACCAAGCAATAAAAAAAGAGTTTATCCAAAAATATCTTCAAAAAGAAGAAGAAAAAGTAAATGAAGAAGCTAAAAAAGTACTTAATAAATACAAAAAAGATGTGGCAAAGATAAAACAAATTCCATCGAACAAAATCCAAAAAATGGTAGATCGTATACTTGACGAGGTGCTAAAAATTTGAGTGTTGCTATAAATTCCATAAAGGATGAGATCAAACGTAGGACGGAAGCGGAACTAAAAAAAATTATCTCAAATGCAGATGAAGAAGTACAAAAGGTATTACGCGCTGCTAAAGAAAAAGCGGAACGAGTACGCACAGAAACAGTAAAGACTGAGGTAACCACGATGAGGAGAAAGATTATTGGGTCAACACAACTTGACGGAAGAAGAACCATAATAAATGCTAAGGAGGAGGCTTTATCCAAAGCTTTTGATAAAGTAAATGAGAAATTGATTGATATAGCTAACCGAAAGGATAAGAAGTTCAAATATGAAGAAATTCTTTTTAAATTGATTAAGGAAGCAGTTTTAAAAATTGATGAAAAAAAAATACTAGTTGCTGCGAATAAAAGAGATCTAAGTTATATCTCTTCTAACTTGAGTACGATTAAGCGGAAATTAGAGAAAGAATTAGGCTATAAATTGGATTTAACTATAATGAAAGAACCTCGACATATTATTGGAGGAATCATTGTTAATAACGCCGATAAGACTAAAATATTCAACAATACTCTTGATGGAAGATTAATGGGGCTTAAGGGCTCGATGAGAGGGGAGATAAGTAAAGCCTTATTTGAATAAATTGTATTCAGGTGAATAATATGTCAAGCACTCAAGGAAGAATTAAAAGAATAAATGGATCATTGGTAGTCGCTGAAGGATTATCTGATGTAAAAATAGGAGATGTCATTCATATTGGCTCCTTAAAACTAATAGGAGAAGTAGTAAGGATTGCTGGCAAAGACGTCTCTGTTCAATGCTATGAAGATACAAGCGGGATAAGGCCTGGAGAGCCGATCTTTTCCACCCAGCTACCATTGGTTGCGGAACTTGGCCCTGGCCTAATGGGAGGCATCTTTGACGGGTTAGAGTTTTCAGAAACAGAAATTTGGAATTTAATTGGACCTTTCATGAAAAGGGGTGTAAAAGTAAACCCATTAAATAGAAAGAAGAAATGGGACTTTACCCCTAAAGTCAAAAAAGGAGATAAAGTCATTGGTGGAGACATAATAGGTACTGTACAAGAGACTTCTGTCATCGAGCATAGAATATTAATTCCACCACAAATAGGGGGAAAAATTTCTGATATTAAAAAAGGAGATTATAAAATAACTGACAATATTGCTACTGTTCAAATGTCTAATGGAAAAAAGAAAGACATAACAATGATGCAAGTTTGGCCAGTTAGAATTCCAAGACCCTATAAAAGTAGAATACCTTCAACTGAACCCCTAATCACTGGCCAGAGAGTAGTTGATTCGTTTTTCCCTATTGCCAAGGGAGGGGCAGCTGCTATCCCTGGAGGATTTGGAACTGGAAAAACAGTAACACTTCACCAATTAGCTAAATGGTCTGAAGCTCAGATCATTATTTATATTGGGTGTGGTGAAAGAGGGAATGAAATGGCAGACGTTGTAACTCATTTCCCAACACTCAAGGATCCTCGAACAGGGAAACGATTAATCGAGAGATCTATTTTTATAGCCAACGTCAGCAATTTGCCAGTATCTGCTAGAGAAGCAAGCATATACATGGGCGTAACCATGGGAGAATATTTTAGAGATCAAGGATATGACGTTGCAATAATGGCGGATTCCACTTCAAGATGGGCTGAAGCTCTAAGAGATATCTCAGGTAGACTTGAAGAGATACCTGCAGAAAGAGGATATCCCGCGTATTTAGCTGAGAGAATAGCAGAATTTTATGAACGTGCTGGAACGGTAATCACACTAGGAAG
>Ga0111204_126_pt1 | contig 21043 bp, 19 predicted proteins | sample DeeMarSWOR136_30_FD_80378 | JGI IMG/M metagenome (GOLD analysis project Ga0111204, IMG submission 80378) | Crenarchaeota group archaeon SMTZ-80
AAAAGCAACATATCAACAAATGAAGAAGCTAATCGAACCAAGATCTGTAGCAATCATTGGCGCATCAGATAAAATCGATAAGGTTGGAGGGGCTCTAACTAGAAATGCAATGAATAGTGGATATGAAGGTAAAATATACCTTGTTAATCCTAAACTATCAAAAATTTTTGGAGAGAAAGCTTACCCAACAGTTGATGACATCCCTGAAGAATTTGATCTAGCTGAAATTGTTGTCCCAGCAACAATTGTACCTGAAATATTGGAACAAGCAGGCAGGAAAAAAGCATCTGGAGCGATTATTATATCCTCTGGTTTCGCAGAAACAGGAAATAAATTATTACAGGAAGAAGTAGTTAAGATAGCAAATAAAAATAAAATTAGACTTATTGGTCCAAATTGTTTTGGAATTCTTAATACAGAAGCAAATCTGGATCTTACTTTTACTTTTACTAGTGCTTTAAAAGGTTCGATAGCATTCATCTCACAAAGCGGGGCTATGTGTTGTGGCACTTTGGATTGGGCTTATAATCACGAGATTGGTTTCTCAAAATTCATAAATTTAGGAAATGAATGTGATGTCGATGTAGCTGATATTCTTGCTTACCTATCGATGGATCCTCAAACAAAAGTCATCGGTATATATATGGAGGGAATAAAAAAGGGGAGAAAATTAATCGAAATTGGAAATCTTGTGACTGAACATAAACCAATTGTTGTTTTAAAATCTGGCTCTTCAGAGGCCGGCGCTAGAGCTTCCCTTTCACATACCGGATCCATAGCTGGTTCAAATGAAATTGCTGATGTAGGGCTTAAGCAGGCGAATATGTTCAGAGTATATGAAGTTGAAGATATTTTTGATGCAGCACTAGCACTTGCAAATCAACCTCTTCCGAATGGAAAGAATATAGGAATCATAAGTAATGCTGGCGGACTAGCAGTAATGGTATCGGATTGGTGTAGTAGCTTAGATCTTAAAGTGCCAATTTTTTCCTCAGAGACACAAAAAAATATTGAAAAATTTCTCCCCCCGATTGCTTCGTTTTCAAATCCAGTTGATATGACCGGCGGTGCAGACTATGAATGTTATAAAAATGTACTTGATGTAATACTGAATGACCCGCTCATTCATTGCGCAATATGTGTATTTGTATCTCAAGGTCTTGTTACGGCCGCCAATCCTGCAAGAGCTATTGTTGAGGTTTCTAAAAAATATGATAAGCCTATATTGGCTTTTTGGATGGGTGAAAGAAGCATAAAAGAAGGCATTGAAGTTCTTAAAAGGGGTAATGTCCCAGCTTGCCCCTCGTCTTCGAGAGTCGCAAAATCTGCTTATGCTCTATTTTATTATGCTAAAATCAGAGGAAATATAAAAATTTCATAAATCTATTTTATTAGCGCGTGCGATCATAATAAGTATAATAGCTGTGAAATAATTTCCATAGCTATCGTGATACACCATAATTAGCATCTCTCCACTCAAATAAAAATCAACTGAAGTTGAATGATTTGTGTGGAATAGGCTTTATACTAAATAGAAAATCTTTCGAGCGATAATACTTGTCAATCAATAAAAAACAGATCAAGAATTATTTAAGAAATGGAAAAAAATTGAAAAAAAGTTTACTATTTCAAAACGATATCGATCAAATTTCTAACATGAAAATCGATCCGATTGAGAATAAAAACTCAATCTTGCCTAAGAATGCATCAATTAAAGTAAGGATAGACGAAGCTATTAAGGCTCTCAACCAAGGTATTGATCCAACAAAGATTTGTAAATTATTGGATTGGAGAGAATTCGAACATCTAAGTTTGGAAGCTTTTAAACTGAGCGGCTATGGAGCGGTTAAGGGTTTTATATTCAATTCTAAAAATAGGAAGTTCCAAGTAGATATCATCGCATTTAAATACAAAATAATTCTTTCGGTTGATTGCAAACACTGGATGTTTACGAATTGGTTCTTCAAACTTAATGAGGCTTCAAAAGATCACTCGAAACGAACTGAAGCTCTTGCAAGTAATATCGAATTATTTGCTAAGAAATTCTCTATAAAATTATCTAGAAGAAATTTTGTCATCCCGATTATTCTAACTTTAGGTGAACCGAGGACTAATGTTGTCAATAAGGTTCCGATCGTTTCGGTTTTAAAACTTAGGGATTTTTTATATGGATTAGCATATCCTGACGATCTAGGATTTAAATATTATAGGGCAATCTTGCCCAATTTAATGGATAAAATAGGAAAATAAATCCCATTTTTTGTAAACATATGCCCTTATTGAGTGGCTGCTACGGTTACCTTCTCTTTTGCTGCAATAGGGTATGTTCCCAATTTTATTACAGCAGAATATAGAGCATCGATATTCCAAGGCGGGACATCAGGTTGTATCATGTGGCCTGGCGCTACTATATAACCGCCACCAACTGCTCCCGCATCTATTGCATTCTTAACTTCTTTCTCAACTTCTTCGATGGACCCTCGAGGAAGCACACTCTGTGATCCTATCCCTCCGCAGAATGTTAGTTTATCCCTATATTTCTCCTTTAAGATTGCTAGATCCATGTCCGGGCATTCTGGTTGTACTGGATTCAATACATCTATGCCAATTTCAATTAAATCTGGAATGAATGTTTCCATGTTGCCACAGCTATGATAATACAATTTGGCTTTAGTCTTTCTATGTATCAAATCGAAAAATTTTTTATGTCTAGGTTTTATGAATTTTCTATAAATATTTGGATTTATGAGGGCTGTTGTTTGCGCTCCTAGATCATCGCCAGTACATACCATAGTTATGTAATCGCCAACCTCATCAAGCATCATTCTGTATAAATTCATAATCTGATCAGTTACCTTATCCAAAATAGCTTCTGCAATCTTTGGTCTCATATACATATCTTCAATTAACTTATTGAATCCCCTTCTCATCCATGAATTTTCAAAAATGCCACTACCCGCAATATTTACAACACAAACTGCGAAACCAGCATCATCCATTCTTTTTGCTTTTTTACCCACTCCTTCTACGGTAAAATCTTTCTCTATATCAGGCCAGTATGGATCATACAAGATCTCATCTATATCTTCAGCATTTTCTAAAGGAGCTGGTGAAGTAAATTCCATGTAGGTCGTTCCTGCTTTTCTATGTGCTCCAAATTCGTCTATAAAAGAATTATCCGGATAAAATTTCTTTGTGACAAAAGGTTTTGTGAACCTGCATGAGACGGGTCTAAAATCAATTCTATAATATCTATAAATAGTTTCGTCTATTGGGGGTAGAAACCATGGGTTGTAAGATGCCCCTGATGGCCAATAATCAATTTCGAATGGGAAAACTGGAAGATTAAGATAATGTTTGAGTCTGAAATAAGCTTGTTTTGTTATAAAAGACATGCAGCCACCAAGTTCAGCAGGGACTCTATCTGCTTCTTGATGGTCAAGTATTCTCCATACCCTTTCCCTAGGGGTATATTTCTCTCCAGGATGAATAGTTGCTTTGTCTCCTCTTCTAAAACCAGGCATCATCATATCCATCACCCATTCAATAATGGTTTATATGATTGAATTTATTATTCCATGCTAACATCTAATAAAGTATTCTAATCAAGTTAAAATGACAATTTTTTTATTTTAAGTGCCTTAACTAAGGTAAAAAAAATTTGCTATATAAAACACTTTTTTATCTAATTTAATATGAAAAAGCTCTAAAGAGTGGTATAATATGATTGAAGAAGGAAGAGAAGCGACCAATTTTACTCTAAAATCTGATGACGGAAGTAATGTGACTTTGAGTGATTTTAGAGGAAAAAACATAGTTCTATATTTCTATCCAAGGGACGGAACCCCTGGATGCACTAGTGAGGCAATTGAGTTTGGCAACTTAGAAAAGGATTTCGGAGAAGAAAATTTCGTAATTATTGGTGTAAGTAATGATAGTTTACAATCGCATCAAAAATTCAAGAAAAAACACGGTATACCATTTACTTTGTTAAGCGATCCTGAAAGCAAAGTCCTGAATTTATATGGTGTATGGAAAGAAAAAAGTATGTATGGCAAGAAATTTATGGGTACTGAGCGCACTACCTTTATCATTGATGAAAAAGGGATAATTAAAAAAATATACCGTAAAGTAAAACCAAAGGGTCATGCACAGATCTGTTTGATAGACTATAAAAGCGATAAGTGATGAACTCTCTGTAATTAAAACAATTTTTAACTTAAAACATCTTAACTAATGAAATTACGATTTTATTCTCTTACCGATCTATGTAACATGTACTATCAAGTGTCTATGTGTAATTAACAATTATTTACATAAGGCTAAATATAAAAACACTTTAGCATCTGTTTTTAAGTTATCAATCAAACAATATTCGTTTGGTTTATGAGCCGTTTCATTCAATGTAGCCCATACTGCAACAGGAAGATCGTATTTCCGTAAAAACGTTGCGACGGAACCTCCCCCAATTCCTGAAGGTTTTGCTTTTCTACCAGTAACTTTTTTGATCGCCTCTATTAAATATCTGACTACTGGAGCCTCTATATCGGTTGGGTTGGGGGCATCGGTTCTCTGAACATTTGAGATAGATATTTTCACATTATATTTCACCTCTATTTTTTTGGCAAGGGATTTAATTTTGAAAATTATTTTATCGATGCTTAGATCTGGTAAAATTCTACAATCTAAATAGAAAATATCTTCGCCAGGGATCGTATTGATGTTAGGAACATTGGCTTCTTTTTTTGTGGGTTCAAAGGTATTAATTGGAGGATTATATAAAGCATCTCTATCTTTGTAGATCTTATATAACGAATCTAAAATTGATACTAAATGGCTCTCGGCTCGAAAACTATTTATTGCTAGATCTGGCCTTGATCCGTGTCCTTGTTTGCCTAATATCTTGAATTTAAGCCATAAAACACTTTTTTCTGCTATTTCGATCATTGTGCCATTGCTATTTCCAACGTCAGGTACTATTATGAGATCATTTTTCTTGAATAGATCCTTACGAGAATCTAAAACATATTTTAAACCTCTTTTACTTCCTGTCTCTTCGTCCGAGACTAATAGCAATCCTACCCTTCTATAGGGGAAAGTATTCTCATCTCTTAGCGCTTTGACCATCAGATAAGATGCTATCATATCCTGTTGATTATCTTCTACTCCACGACCAATTAATTTATTATTGCATAACTTGACCTTGAAGGGATCACTATTCCAAGAATTTAAATTTCCTGGTGGAACTACATCTAGATGTGTTATGATCCAGAGAGTATTTTTTAATATCTTTCCGTTGAATATTGTAGCTATGTTTGGTCGATAACCATTTGGAACTCTCTCATCGGGGGCGTTAATCTCAATAATTTCATCAGGTTTTAAGTTACCTATCATATTGATCATATAATTTGCTTTTTCAATTTCGCCCTTGCCACCATTTTCAGGAGCCAAAGCTTGAGTAGCTGTTAAACTTCTCTGTATCTCAACTATTTCATCATTATACGCGTCTATTCGTGATGAGATTCTATTAAATAGATTAGATCTCATGCATCAGCACTCTTTCACTAAATATTGTATGGAGGAGTTGTTATGATATTAGACTGTTATTAATACGTTAGATTAGTAAATATTTGTGACAACTCTCTCTTATGATATTAAAAATTGAAAAATCATATAATTACTGTTAATCTAGGTTTATAATGCCCAGTTTATTTAGAATTTCTACAGTATATGTAATACTTCTTCTTCTGATATAACTCTGAAAATTCTTTCCATTCAAATTTTGTATCATTTCCTGCCATGAGGGCATCTTATTAACTTTTAAGCGTTTTTCTTTGGACGAAATTAGTTCCTTAAGTATTTTAGAATAAGTTCTAACTCTCTGCATATCGGATTTTATATCTTTGTATAGATTTCTCTTTGCTTCTTGATTTAATTTCTTTTCAATTTGGTCAACTATACTCCAAGTTAATTTAACTTCGTTTTTCGCTTCAATTATGTACTCATTAACGATCTCATCATCTGGATAAAAACAACCCTCCAATTCCGATAGCAGTAGACTAACAATTTGCCTGACCATATTTCTGATAGGTCGATCACTTTTCGGAAAATGCTGAAATAATTGAAGATCTGCTTGAGATATTTTCTTAATCCAGCCATTTTTCCATATCTCAATTAACATTCCTGTCTCTACACCATAATCTGTTGGAAAATGTAGTGACTCGATCAGATTTCTTGTTCCAGAAAATTCTCCAGATAATGGATAATTCAATTTTTCTAAACCAACCAATATTTTTCGGTTTGCCAAAACTCTAAGAATAGGTTTCATGAATAGTCTGGTTATTCTGCCGCCTACTCTATAAAATCCTTTTTCAGGCGAATCCAAATTTACAGCAAGTCTTGTGTAATACGCTTTCACAAATTCAATTCTTCTTCGTTTATCTAAAAAACTTTTAATTATTGGATCGATTATACTAGCTACATGCCATCCCTCAAAGCTTTTAATATCACTGTCAAAAAAGGCAAGGATATCGCCAAATGAAGCCCCAATTGCGAGCCAAAGGCCCGCGCCCTTGCCCGATGGGAAACCGCCAGAAAAAATACTGTATCTTTTTATCGCATCATTAATTCGAGGATCAAATTGATGCATTACCTTTACGACAAGATCATATAATCCTAATTTTGCTCTATCTCGTAGTGTTGGAAATTTATTTAATAGGTCGACTTGATCGTGGAATAATGGAATGGATCTATAGGCCGATGAAATCATTTCCATTACAAGCCTTTCTTCTGCACTCCCTCTTTCGTTTTTACTCCCATCAATAATGATTAATTCATCTATCAAACCTTTTGTGAGTAAACCTCCGAAAGCAACTAACTCATTTCTGACAACCTCATACCGATAATCTACTAGTTCTTCCATGGACCTCAAAAAAGTGGGTAAAATTGCTGAAATTGTAATTATTCTTTTTCTGCCTAAATCGTCTCTAGTCATTATATAGTTTTTTTTGTCAAGAACTTGATACAGTAGCTTAATTTGATTATTTTTTGACAAGATCATTCAACAGTTGCATCTTATGGGTAATATTTTAGCATGATATCTTCCATTAATCTAGTTACTATAAGAGATATGCTTTGCTTATTAATTAAAATAATGAAATATAGATCAAAATTAGAAGTAAGAAAAAAAGATCAATTGCAGAAGATTTTGAGAAATCTGATTAAAAAATTAATATTTTCTTTTTGAATGAATGGCACTAAGACTATTTTCCAATTTATTTTCATTCACAATTATTACAACCCTAGATGTAGGATTTTGGACGAATCCATCCAAAATATTAATTTCTTTCTCTTCAAGAGCACTGTGAGCTCTTCCAGCTATACCTGGTACTTTTGCCATCTTATTTCCGACTAATGTTATCGCTCCTAAACCATATTCGAGTGTTGAATTTTTATCAAAAGCTCTTATGTCTTTTTCATTACTCCTCACAAATTCACCATCCAATAACAAGAATCTCGCGATTGAATTTCCTTCTTTGGTATAGGGGCTTAGTTCTAGAAAATCATGATATCTTTTAGTATACTTGAGATAATCTTCTAATGAGTCCCTCTTCCTCTTCTCCATCTCTAAGATAACGCAATCTTTTTTTCCAGTTACAATCTTTATTGGATTTCCCGCCTCATCCAATTCTTCTTTTTTGATTACTGTATGTCTTTTAGGATTATTAGTATCTGTAACGTATAATGGTATATCGAGTCCGGAATCTAAAATGTCTCGGATTGCAGATGGATTTACTATTCTCATTCCAAATTGCCCAGCTAGCATTGCTTCGTCATAAGACAGATGATGAATCCTATCTAGTTCTTTTCTACTTATTCCCTTTATTTTCGGATCTGCACTCCTGACCATATCATCTTTTTCGAAATAAACAACTACATCGAAACATTCTTTCAGTAATATACCAAGATCTACTGCAGTTCTATCAGTTCCACCTCTTTCATAAGTAGTTTCAATTCCATCAGCTGTTATGCCAATGAAACCGCCTATGAAAATAACTTTTTTTTGTTCAAGAGGTTCTAATAGGAATCTTAGCCTTCTGCTGGATTCTTTTCTTAAAAAGCTTGCATTTTCAAAATTATTATCTGTTATAATTGGCCAATTATCGATTGGAATATTGCAGGAATCTATACCTTGGCTGCAAAAAACATGACTTAGAGCTGAGGATGCAAGAATTTCACCACTATATCCAAGTATCCTTGCTCGAAATCTATCAATGAAATTGAATGGCTCAACTAATTTCAGAGTGTTTATGACAATATCCTTGCATTTCTTTAATTCGGCTAAAAAATCATCCTTATGTGAGCCTTTCATATATCTCTCTGAGATTTTAATATAAGGTGAAAATAAACAAGAAGGATCTAATTTCGGGATCTTAGGATCTGCATGGCTTATTCCCACTCTAATGGCAAGATCAGTGATTCCTTCTGGTGCGGATAGTATTACAATGGGTCCATGATTATCAATCTTGCCAATCTCATTAACTCTTTTTATTATGGTTTTAATATTTTTACCATTTGGACCTATGCCTTTTCCTCCAAATTTAATTACGCTAAGCTTATATCCTGTATATTGTCGAGCATCGCGATTCTTCAAAAAAGACCACAACTTTACAAATTTACAGGATTAAGTTTTTTTAATTATTATTTGAAGCTATGGCACGAGTTATATCGGATTTTGTAATTATGCCGACTAGTATGCTTGAACCATCTACTACAGGCAGACCGCTTATACGGTGTCTAACCATTAATTTTGCAGCCTCGGAAAGATCGGAATCTTGTTTTATCGAAATTGGATGGGCAGTCATTAAGTCCCTTGATGTTAACAGGTATATTCCTCTAGGAAGCATTAGAGTTCCTCCAGCTAGTCTTAGTTCATTCTCCGTGACTTGTTCTGGTGGTCTGAGCAAATTGCCTAATACTGTCATATCAGTCAATGTGACAATTCCAATCGGTTTCTTCTCATGGTCTACAACTATAATTTTGGAAATTTTATTCTTTGACATTAAATTTGAAATGATAAATATGGTATGGGAGGAAGTTACTGTAATGGGTTCTTTTGTCATAAAATCGCTTACTTTGTGAACTCCCGCACCTTTAATTGCATAATATAAAGTCAGGCCGGATTTTGTAATTATGCCCTCAATATCTTCAGCTTCATTTAAAACTAATAGAGAGCTGATATTCTTAGAGTTCATGATCTTTGCTACTTCTTTAACTGGAGTATCCAGATTGACTGTGATCAAATTCTTGCTCATGACTTCCTTTGCCTGGATCTCTTCAAGACTTCTATTTGTTCTGTCTTTGATCAGGAAGTTAACAATATCCTTGAATGTAATGATCCCCAAAGGCTTCTTATCATGAGAAATAACCAATCTACTTATTCGATTCTTACTTATGATGTCTCTTACTTCTAAAATCGAATCAGAAGGATTGCATGTAATGACTCCTCTAGTCATAATATTTGAAATAGCTTCCTTCAAACTTCCTCCACCTTTAATATTTGCCATTTTTAATTCTAACATTAAGATTTTTCATCAAATGCTCCATGAAATATTTTATAATGCCCATCAATTAAATGTCGCAATTAGGTTGATTGATTTGTTGCTCTATTATATAAAAACATCGAATAGTTTTAATAAAAAAATCTACAAAAAAGGTAATGAGCGAGTAGAGCGCATTATGTCCACTCATTATCTTTTTTCTTGAAGAATAACCAATTTTTTTGATTCGTTTTTGTCCCAATCTTTATTAGACAATAAGTTCCTTCCAATTTTTTACCCTTAATTGAAAAAATTATCTTTTTTTCTTCTTTATCAATAATCGACAAAGTTCCTTTATCCCATATTTCCACTTTTCCTGCTCCGTATTCTCCTTTTGGGATCACTCCTCTAAAATTTGCATATTCTACTGGATGGTCTTTAGTTTGAACGGCTAATTTTTTTACCTTTGGTTCGAGAGGAGGGTCTTTGGGAAGTGCCCAACTTTTGAGAACTCCATTCATTTCTAATCTTAGATCATAATGAAGATGAGTTGCTTGATGTTTTTGAATAACAAATATATTATTATGACTATTTTTTAGTTCCATTTGGCTCTTTGGTTTTGTTAAAATCCCTTTTCGATCTATAGCTCTCTAAACTCATCTTACATCATATCATTATATTTTTGACTCTATTACTCATTTTTTCCAATTCTATCCACCAAATGGGCACATTAATATTATCGACAATATCCCAAAAATCATAAGGTTTGATGTCCAAAACTGGTGTTTTGTCATAAGCATCTAATCCCCGAACTGTTAGTTCTTTCCCTTTCGCTTTTAGGAGTTCGACTATGGTAAGCCCAATTGGATTTGGTCTATGTGAAGTTCGAGTAGCAAAGATACCTTGAAGAGGAATTTCTCTGATACCTCTGGGATGGATCTTCAAAAATTTTCTTTTTTCTTCTGAAATTTGATCCAGCCAAAATATTATAAATAAATGAGAATAATCCTCAATTCCTTTTAATCCTCCCAATACTTTGTCATTGAGAATTATTTTAGATATATTTTTTCTATCTTTTACCTCTTCTCGAGTAGCTTTTGTTTTTACAAAACCTATAGGTTTTATTTTTATTTCTTCATCAATCATCATTTTCATATTTCCTTTAAATAATACTTTTTTGAAGAATTTATTTATGGATCTAGAAACTAAATCAGAATTTAATATTAATTCCTCCTCAGAAAAGAAGAATGTAATAGTTATTCCTACTTATTGGTCTAGGAAAAAAGGCGAGTACCAAGAAGGAGATATAATTTTCGATCATCCAACTCCGTTGGATGAAGAGGGAACTTTAATTAGATGTTTAGAAAGTCTAAACATGCTGAAAAGTGACTTTTATCTCATTTTAATTGTAATACCCACTCATTCCGACATAGAAGTTGATTTAGAGAAAAAGATTAACAGCATGATTTTAAAATCATCGCTAGATTATGGAATTATAGTTGTATTTCAATCAACAATTGATAAAATATGTGAAAAATATGAGGATGGTGAATTAAAGGAAATATTGAATCTAAAAGGCTATTCTCAAGTAAGAAATGCATGCATCCTAATTCCCTCTATCCTGAATTTTAAGAAATTCGTTTTACTTGATGATGATGAAGTTGTCTTGGAAGAGGATTTCTTAGAAAAAGCTGTTGAGAATATAGGATCAATGTTTGAAGAAAGAAAGATCTTAGCCAAAGCAGGGATATATCTTCAGTCGCATGGTACTCCGTTTTTCAGAGAGAAAGAGAAATGGTGGAGAATGATGTTAGATGGTAAAAAGGCGATGAATGAAGCATTCAAAATAACTAAGTTGAATCAAAGATATGTTGATACTCCATTTGCTTTCGGCGGAAATATGAGCGTATCTTCTAAAGTTGTTGAAATAGGCATTTCATTCGATCCTTATATATCGAGAGGCGAGGATATTGATTTTTTAGTTAATATTAAAGCGGAGAATTTTGCTTTCGTTTTCGATAATTATCTAAAAATTTTGCATTTACCGCCTGGTTCTCACAATCCTTTATGGATGAAACTTAGGGAAGACGCTCATCGTTTCTTGTATATGAGATGCAAATTACAAAATATGCGGCTTTTAAATGCAAAGCGGATCATCACATCAAAGGATTTGCTACCATATCCTGGTCCTTTCTTAGATTGGACTCTAAAAGCTAGAATATTTTCAACTAGCATTTTACTTGCTTTTTATTATATATCAAAATTAAAATTCAAAGATTCATTGGCTGCTTTATACAATATCAAATTAATCTTCAAAAATTATGATGAAATAGTCAACCAGTATGCTCTATTCAGAAAAAAGTACAGACAAATTGCTCCAAAATTGATTAATCGTTCAGATCTAACAGAAATATTGCTTAAATCAAAGATTTGACTTAATTAATGCAGGACGAGGAATTGGTTCGGATAAAGAAAGCCCCTATTTCATTCTATTGGACACGTCATGGAATTCCATCCTGCAATGCCTCCAAGCACAACAACTAAGTCATCCCATCCATTTCTCTTTAATATGCTTGCGGCAGTCATTGAACGTAAACCGCTTCCACAGAAAATGTATATTGTTTGGTCTTTTGGGATCTCATCAAGCTTTTCTAAAAGCTGTGTAAGATGGATATGTTTTGCGTTTGTTATCTTGCCCGTTTTCGCTAATTCTTCCTCGCTTCGTACATCTAAGATCATTACATCCAAATTTTTATCGAGATTATTGCATAATTTCTTTACAGTCATCATTTTTATAGAACTACTTTCAAATCCTGCAGTGTGCCACGATAAAATTCCACCAGAAAGATAACCAACTAATTTATCATATCCGAGTCGAATAAGATACCTGGTGGCCCGATCGATATCTTTGGATTCGCCGATAAGCAAAATTGGTTTATCATAAGTAAGGAACCAACCGGCAAACGCTGGAATTCCCTCTAGCCAAATAGAGATCGAATTCAAAATATGGGCTGCACCAAAACAAGTTTCCATCCTTGAGTCAATTATAATCGCATCCTTTGCTATGTTAGCGAATTCAGTTGCTGATAAAGGTCTTAAGATAGGCAATGATCCTAGAATTGGCGTTCCTTCAATATTGTATTTCTCCATCTTTTTAAAGTAAGGAGGGCGATCTAATTTTTTTGCTATCTTAGAAACAAAATCTTCTTTATTTTTGCATTTTAATTTCTGGTTATATTTCTTCTCTAACCCAATTGTTGTCCAAATCCTTTCTGCGATATCTGCTCCACAAACAGAACCGGCACCATGTGCAGGACAAACGATGATATCATCACCTAAAGGTAGTATTTTGGTAAAAATAGTCTCATAAAGCATTCCAGCCAATTCTTTCATTTTATCCAAGCCTAAAAGGTCGACTCTTCCCACATCACCAGCAAATAATACATCACCGGTAAATATTATCCATGGATTGCCATCGGGATCATCAAGCAAATAGCTCATGCTCCCAGGGGTATGACCGGGTGTATGTATGGCTTTTAAAGAGAGCCTCCCAAATTGCCAATCTTGTCCATCCTTAACTGCATTTCCATATTTATAATCTAATTTCTCATCTGCATGCCAAATCTCAGAATCTGTTCTTTTTCCCAACTCAACGGAACCTATAGCATAATCTTCATTTCGATGAGTTTCAAAAATATGCGTTATCTGAAGATTTTTCTTAGAAGCTTTTTTGATATATATCTCACAATCCCGACGAGGATCTATGACGGCTGCTCTATTTCCATCTCCAAAAATATAGGAGTAATGAGCAACTCCCTCCGATTCAATTCTCTCCAAAATCATTTGATTGACCTACTTAAAGAATTATGTTAATATTCTAAAATAATTAACTTTCATAAAAATCTAAAATAAAAAAATAGATTCTTGCTTATTTGGAAAAATTTAAACATTTAATTGAGATATCAAAAGATAAATCATAAAATTAGATCAAGGTATAGATCAAATGAATCTGAAATATTTCGAGAATATTGATCTATCCAATGTTCTCATTGCAAGAATGAAATCAATGGATGATATTCGTACTAAAATCTTGGATATTATGTCTAAAAACAGGTTTAAGCGAGCCATAATTCTTTCTGCAATAGGGAGTGTCTATGATGCCACTTTCTATGGAGTAACACAAAATTCCAAACTCCCTTACAATCAAAATCAAATAACCATAATGAAGAAAAAAGGACCTTTCGAAGTACTAACAATGGAAGGAAATATTCTTCCCATGGAAGAGCAATTAATTCCTCATATACATATAACATTAGGAATGCACGATGGAACTGTGATAGGAGGCCATCTTGAAACAGCAACAGTCTATACTACGATTGAACTATTACTGGCTGAAATGCAAAAAAGTGAAGTTGTAAAACAAAAGGATAGAACTTCCGGTGGAATGCAAATCAAGCTTCCAATTGACAACAAATGAATTTATTTTAATATAGAATAATCACATTTCTCCCAACAAAAATGCTTCGAATGTTGAAACCAAATGGAAAAAAATGGGAAAAAAGTAAGAACAGAGGAAGAACTTCTTAAAGACGCAATTGAAGCTCTCGAAAAAGGAGAAAATGAATTAGTAAAAAAATTAGTACTGCAAGTAAAGGCAATTCGCAAAAACAAAACTCTTCAAAAGAAGAAAATTGAACCAAAAACAGAGGAATCAAAAATAGAAGAACCAAAAATAAAAGAAATAAAAGAATTTCTAAGTTATAGATTTGTTGCTTGCACTTATTGTGGAAGGGAAATGCCTTTGGAAGCATTATATTGTGATAAATGTGGATTTAGACTACGATAGCAGATTCGAATTATTTCATGTTTATCTTTCTACAATTTCAATTCGCATGGTAATGTCTTCGATTGGTCTATCATTCTGATCAACCTCGACTGAACCGATAGCCATTAACACATCTTCGCCTTTAATTAATCTACCAAAAATCGCATGTTTTCCATCAAGATGAGATGCAGGTGCTAGCGTTATGAAAAATTGAGAACTACCGGTATTCGGTCCGCTATTGGCCATAGATAATATTCCTAATGAGTCGTGCTTAAGATCAGGACTAATTTCATCAGGGATGGTCTCTCCTGATCCTCCTGTGCCAGTTCCTGTGGGATCCCCGCCCTGGATAACGAATCCTTTCACTATTCTATGAAATATCACACCATCATAGAATCCACTATTTGATAGATCTATGAAATTCTTCGTAGTAATTGGAGCTTTATCTTCATGAAGCTCAAACTCCATAATGCCTGCATTTGTTTCAATCACAGCTACCCTATTCTTTGATGGAATATTTGGGGGCGTCTCTGTGGGCCTAATTAGATATAGACCTATAGCACCAGCAATAATCAGGATGATAATTAAAAGACTAATCCTTAATCTAAAAGATTCGCGTTTTTCCTTTCGCTCGACTTTTTGCATTTTTTTAATCTTGTACTTTTTCATTGTCCAATTCTCACTCAAGAAATCAAAAATATTTGTAATAGTTATTGGATTATATTCCTTTAATATTAAAATTAAGTCAGATAAATATCATGATGTTACTTCAATCCACGACATAATGATTTTCTTAAAACAAAAAAATACCTGCATATGACAGTGTTTTATTTTGTAAAATATGCGCGTTAAATTTATATGTATACCATGACAATTTTTTAACTTCTAAAATATAAATTCCATTGAACATAGGATGTTCAATTGTATAACGGATTAGGATTATTAGATTTCAATAACCTAACATTACGAAAGACTGATGGGTCAAATATATAGATGAGTGAAATTTATGAAAGCTATGAGTAAACACGAATGGCAATATTTTATTAACAATCTAATAGAAGAAGGGTCGCATAAAGTAATTGGTGTCAAGGCAAAAGGCGAGAAATTTGTCTTTGGTCCTTTGGACTCTGCAGATGAATTGAGACTTGATTACGACACGACTATTCTTCCTCCAAAGAAATATTTTCTGCCAACTCATGAGGACCTCATGAGATACAACGTCTCACAACCATTTAATGTAGTACATACAGTGGACGAGTCTCCTAGAATTATTGTTGGAATTCACCCATATGATCTAATCGCAATTTTGCAAATGGATAAATTGTATCTTGATGATACTCCAGATGATCATTATAAAGCCGCAAGAAAAAATACATTGATTGTTGCCTCAGACATCATAAATGTTTCACAATATTCATTCGCAGCTAGTATGGCAACTCATACGATTGCCCCCACACGTGCTTATGACCTCCTAGTAACCGATCTTGGAGAGGTTGTAATCATAGATATTGGTACTGAATCTGGTAAACAACTTCTAGAAAAACATGGAAAAACAAGAGAAGCTTCAGAAGATGAAGTAATAAAGGTGGAAGTATTAAGGAAGGATCTTGCATCTAAATACGAAAAAAAAGTTAACATCGAAAAAACCGATTGGCCCGCTTTACTCTTAAAAAATTATGATCACCCTGTATTAAAAGAAAACTCAGAGAAATGCCTAGCTTGTGGTTCTTGCACTCTCGTATGTCCTACATGTTTCTGCTATGATGTAGAAGATCTTCTTCAACTGAATGGAAAAGAAGGCGTTCGAAGGAGAACATGGGATGGATGCTTAATGAGAGAATTTACCAAGGTTGCAAGCGGTGAGATATTCCGAGAAAAGATTTTAGATAGATATAGGCATAGAATTTTTAGGAAAGGATATTACCTTCCAGAAAGGTACGATTTCATTGCTTGTGTCGGATGTGGACGATGTGTTTCCGCATGTCTTCCGGACATCGCAGATCCATCTGAAGTAATAAATACAATGACCGAATCGCCCCAATCAGACGAACCAACGATATCGTTTCCACAAATTCCTAATACCGGCGTAGGTTCAATTGATACCCATTGCTTATTTGTGCCTGCAAGTGCAACCATCAAACGTATAGAACATCTAACGTATTGTGAAACTCTATATGAGTTAGTAAAAGACGATCAAACTCCTTTAGGGCATCAGCCTGGGCAATTCGTCCAAGTGTCGCTTTTCGGAATTGGGGAAGCTCCTTTTTCAGTATCATCCGCCCCTGGTGGTAAATCATTTGAAATTGTGGTAAGACAAATAGGCGAAGTTACATCAAAACTTAGAACCCTAAAAGTTGGAGATAAAGTTGGAATCAGAGGACCATTTGGTAGGGGATTCGATATAGACTCTCTTAAAGGTAAAGATCTGCTATTTATTGCCGGAGGCTTGGGAATAGTACCGATGAGATCGCTAATTAATTACGTGCTTAGAAATCGGACTCAATTCAATGATGTTACTATTCTTTACGGATGTAAAGAACCTAATGAATTCCTATTTTGGGATGAAGTTTCAAAATGGCACAAAAGAGAAGATATAACACATATGTTCACTGTCGATAGCTGTCCGGAAGGTGTATGTTGGGATGGAGATATAGGAGTAATTACTACTTTATTGCCGAAAGTTGATTTTAACCCAGAAACTACAAAAGCAATTGTAATTGGTCCTCCCATTATGTATCGGTTTGTAATAAAAGATTTAGAAAAAAAAGGAATGAAAGACGAAAATATTCTCATATCTCTTGAAAGAAAGATGCGATGCGGTGTTGGGAAATGTGGACACTGTCAAATACATGGAGTTTATGTTTGCAAAGAAGGACCTGTCTTTAGCTATGATGAAATAAAAGATTTGCCGGAGGCAATATAAATGAAACCAAAAGTTGCATTTTTTGACTTTTCCAGTTGTGAAGGTTGTCAGTTACAAATTGCAAATCTAGAGGAGCGCATCATTGATCTGGTTGAAGTAGTCGATGTAGTCTCTTTTAGGGAAGTTATGAAAGAGCATTCGGATGATTATGAAATAGCAATTGTAGAAGGATCAATACAAAGACCCATGGATGAGCTTCGTTTAAAAGACATAAGATCAAAAGCCAAAATATTAGTCGCTCTTGGAGCATGTGCTCATACTGGATGCGTAAATAAACTGCGTAACGAATGGCCAGTTGAAGATGTTAAGAAGGAAGTTTATGGAAAAGCAAGCATCAGCGACAATCCCTATTTTGATGCGTTCCAAGCCAAAGCCTTGGATGAAGTAGTTAAAGTTGATGCCTACATACCTGGATGCCCAATCAACAGGGAAGAATTTATCAGAATTGTAACCGCTTTAGTAGCAGGAAAGAAACCAAGCATTCCTAATTACCCTGTGTGTGTTGAGTGCAAGAAAAATGAAAACATCTGTGTATTCGATTTAGGTAAATTCTGTTTAGGACCGGTAACAATAGCAGGTTGTAATTCAGCATGTCCAAATTTTGGTCATGAGTGTGAAGGATGTCGTGGTTATCTGGAGCATGCCCATATGGATGCACAAAAGGATGTGTTGAAAAAATATGGCCTTTCAGTTAAACAGATGTTGGATCGATTTAATATTTTTAATTACCGTAAGGAGGGATACTAATGAGCCAAAAAGTAGATATCAACTTACATCACATAACAAGAGTGGAAGGCCATGGCAACATAGTGGTAAATACGAATAATGGTAAGATTGAAAAAATAGAATGGCAAGTATCAGAAGCTCCTCGATTTTTTGAAGCGTTTGTAAGAGGTAAGGATTATAATGATCTGGCTCATATTACCTCTAGAATCTGTGGAATATGTTCTATAGGGCATACCCTTGCATCTTTGAAAGCTACTGAGGCTGCTTTGGGTGTAGAGATATCCGAACAAACAACTTTCCTTAGAAAATTAGCACTTCATGCTGAAAACATGCAAAGCCATATCCTTCATGTGGGTTACCTTGTAGCCCCGGATTTATTCAAAGTTGGAAGTGTTTTTCCACTCATAAAAACGCATACCGACGCAGTACTAAAGATAATCCAACTACATAGACTCGCAAATGAAATGTCTGATCTAATTTGTGGAAGAACAACCCATCCAATAGGTTTAGTTGTTGGTGGATTCACCCAAGTTCCGACTTTAGCGGAATTAAAAGTCCTTAAATCAAGATTAATTTCATCCTTAGATATTGCTAGACAAGTAGCAGAGATATTAGTCGATAATGCACATATGCTTCCGAACTTTTCAAGAGAAACAGAATACATAGGGCTGACAACGGATAATGAGTATGCCCTTTACGATGGTGTTATTGGATCCACCGATACAGGAAAACATCCAGTTAAAGATTATCACTCAATTGTTAATGAATATGTAGTCCCTTATTCCACTGCAAAGCACACAAAACATAAAAGAGAATCCTATATGGTCGGAGCTCTGGCAAGGTTTAATCTAAACTCTGAAAAATTAAGTCCAATAGCAAAAGAAATTGCTGGACTGTTCGATCTAAAACCAATATCCTTTAACCCATTTATGAATAATATTGCCCAACTCGTTGAATATGTCCATTCAGTAGAAGATTCGATAATAATCATTGATGCTCTCCTTATGCGTGGAACAAAAATAGAAGACCCAATTGAAATTAAACTAAAAAAGGGACGAGGGATAGGAGCAGTAGAAGTGCCTCGAGGAATTCTATTTCATGATTACACCATAGATAAAAATGGAAAATGCATAAAAGCCAATTGCGTAATTCCGACAAATCAGAATCATGGGAATATTCAAAAGGATATGGAAGCTATGGTACCGACGCTGCTAGATAAGCCAAAAGAGGAAATCGAGCTAAATTTGGAGATGTTAGTGAGAGCCTATGATCCTTGTATTTCATGCTCAACTCATTATTTAAAAGTGAAATTTATTTAAGAGAGTAGGATCATTGAAAATATTTCTCAAAGGATCTTACAATCTCTCCTACCCCTTTTCTTACATTTTCTGTAAGCAAAACTTCATCAGTCATATCAAGACAACCAAATTGTATGCCTATGAATAGGATCTGGCTATCAGGGATCTTCTTTTTCAAATAACCCAATACTAAATTGAAATTATTTTCGTGAGTATTTAAATTTCCATCAGAAATCTGGTCTTGAGAAAAAAGTTTAGTCCTGCCTGGGTCTGCTCCAAAGCTGGATGAATCGATAAATATTATCTTTGTAGGTTTTAAATCACCAATCACATGGACGTAATCAATTAATCTTCTTCCAGCCTCTATGAGTGAAACATCTTTGACTTTATCAAGATTTTTCTTTCTCAATAGACGCAATGCTGCTATTCCTGCAGCATCATCCATTTTGTAAATATTTCCCAGGCCAATTATTACGGTTTTGCCTTTTCTTTTAAGAAAAGATCTCAGTTTCAATTCTGAATCTTTAGAAAAGAATATGGATTGAGCTTTTTTCATTCTCTCAAAATAAAGAGTCCATAAGAATAAAAATCTTTTAAATGCTCACTAAACAGCTCGCGTGTAAAAAAAGTCGAATTTAATAAATATAAAAAAATTGTAAATTTTATGTTTTCTTTATTTCTTGATGCACGAGATCAACTCTTCAATTGGAACTGCAGGCATATAGCGCGCGCTTTTTAGAATTCACTGTATTCAGCGAACTAAATTTAAGAATAATTTTTGTAATAATTATTCAAAATGAAAGTGAGCATAGACAGATTAAAAAGGAGTAAGTTATATTCTGAAGAATTATGTATCAAACTGAAGAAAAATACTGATATAGAGCTTTTTAAATGGTTTTTGGCCAGTATTCTTTTTGGAGCTAGAATATTTGAAACAACCGCAAAAAGAACTTACAAAACTTTCGAAAAATATGATCTCCTAAAGCCAAGTAAGATATTAGACGCAGGTTGGCACTTCTTAGTGAATCCGATTATGAGGGAGGGTGGCTACATACGTTACGATGAGAAAACATCTACACAGATTTTGAGAAATTGTGAAACCCTCATAAAGGAATACGGAGGAAGTTTAAAGAAATTGCACAAGGAAGCTAAGAATAATGAAGACTTGGAAATTAAATTAATGAATTTTTATGGGATTGGCCCTATAACAACTAATATTTTTCTGAGGGAATTAAGACCTTTTTGGGAAAAGAGTAATCCAAAACCTCTGCCTATCGTGAAGAAAATTGCACATAAATACGACATAGATTTAAGTAACTATGAAAGAAAAAACACTCTTTTTATTAGGATCGAGGCGGGCTTGATAAGATTAAGAAAGAATTCAAAAAGATGATTATTTTTCGCTTTTTTTGTTGTGGCGCGTGCACTAACTCAATTTGAGTGCGCGCGATAATCCATTGAATGTTAGTTGAATTTTGATTACTAATGGTTTTGAATCCTATAAGGGATTTAATTTTCTAATAATAAACTCGCTCTTCGTTTTTTATCCTTGAAGAAGTTAAGAGATCATACTTTTAATATGAGCATCAGTCACAATAATATTAGAAAGTATGACAATAGAAATCTTTGTCACTCCTAATCTAAGAACTTCGCATATAAAAGCAGTTAATCGCTTAAACGAACTAAGTTACAAAACTTTATTCTTGAACTTTTCAGAGAATCTAGAGCTCTT
>Ga0111204_127_pt1 | contig 20483 bp, 17 predicted proteins | sample DeeMarSWOR136_30_FD_80378 | JGI IMG/M metagenome (GOLD analysis project Ga0111204, IMG submission 80378) | Crenarchaeota group archaeon SMTZ-80
GAAATAATTATGTCTGTTTGTGCATTTGTATTTATGCTCTATACGTTACTGGGTGGCCAGCGTTCAGTCATGCGCACAGATTGTATACAATTCATAATACTGTACGTAGGGATATGTTTTGTGGGGCTCCCTATTATTCTTAGTGCAGTGGGTGGGATTAGTGGATTAAAAAATTCCCTTGATCCGTCGCTTCTATATTTTCCAGTTAATGAATACTTCAATTGGGGGGATCTCATTCTGCTATTTCTTGTGGTTGGCATAGTATATATAGTTGGCCCTGATATATATTCGAGGATCTTTTCGTTAAGAGATACTAAATCTGCTCAAAGGGTACCCATTTATACTGGACTAATAATAATTCCATTCGCATTATCAATAGTACTCTTGGGATTATCTGCAAGGGTTTTAGCGTCTCATATCAGTCCTGAGGAGGCTATACCATTTTTGGTCGTTCATCATTTGCCACCCGTAATTAGTGGGCTATTGGTTATATCCTTTATAGCAGCATTTATGTCTTCAGCAGATACATGTCTTCTGACAGCATCGACAATTTTGAGTATGGATATCTACCCAAAATTGAAATACCGTGTTTATAAAGATGAGAAAGAAAAATTAATACTTTTAAGGACAAAGCTTTGCATTGTCTTAATGGCCGGAATATCTCTATTACTTGCAGTCTATTTTAAGCGGGTAATATCTATTCTACTCTTATCCTATTCTATATTCGTAGCAGGAGTAGCTCTGCCATTAATTCTTGGGTTTTATAAAAGAAGATTGAGGCTCAAGGGGAATGGGGCTTTGGCTAGTTTAATCGGGGGTGGGTGTAGTGCTCTATATCTGTATATCTCCAAAGCAAAAGACAGATTGGTAGATATCTCAGGGCTAATCCCTTTTGCAGTTTCGATTATACTCTTGTTTGGTGTGAGCTGGATATCTAACAGGATGGATAGGAGATAGCAGATAGCGGATAGGAGATAGCAGATACTGAATAGCAGGTCAAAGATAATAAAAGAGAAAAGAGAGGGTATCAAAACATGACTTGGAAAAATTTTCTAATATTCTAATTTTTATTTTTTCATCGGATATCTGCCATCTGCAATCTGCTATCTTTTTAGGTTGGTTTTTCAAGCTCTCCAAGTAATTTCGCAACCAATTGGTTTATAACCTTTCCGTCGGCTTTGCCCCTGACCTCCGACATAACCTTTCCCATGACCTTTCCCATATCCCGTTTACTTGAAGCACCAGTCTGTTTAATTGCATCCTGTATTATCTTAGTTAATTCTGATTCAGTCAATTGCGGGGGTAGGTAAGACTTTAATATTTCAGCCTCTTTCTTCTCCTTTTTTGCAAGGTCATCTCTGCCACCTTTGGTAAATTGCTCTATTGAATCAGAACGGCTTGAGATCTGTTTAGATATTATTTGCAAGAGTTCGCCTTCTGAGATTTCCTTCTTCCTTTTCTCGATTTTATGATTTTCTATAGCTGCCCTTAGCATCCTTAATGAAGAAATCCTTAAAAGATCTTTAGCCTTCATAGCTTCTGCAAGGTCACTCTTTATCTTATCTTCTGTCAATCCCGCTTTTTTTTTCTCCATAAATCCTCCTTATTATTTCCAATGGACAGGGACTCTATGTCTTTTATTATTCTTATCAGTAAAAAAGATTTCACTGTGAGCTAATCCATAATCATAGACTTCCTTTGTTATCTCAACATCCTTGAGGCAATATTCTCTTAATTTATCCCACAATCCTTGCTGATAATATTTTATTGCATCGAGCCCTGACCCGAGTTTCGATTTGCCTAAAGTTGTTTGAGCAATATTGTTCAAGCTTGTCCTGAAGGAACAGACGCGGCTAACCTCTTCCATAATGTCGAGCACGGGTATTTTAAAAAAATCCATTGATAGATATTTCTGAAGTACGGGGATATCGAATCTTTTAATATTAAATCCAACGAGAAGCCCCGTTCTCCTTAGTATTTGTTCTAACAGGAACATTTCATTTTCAGTAAAAGTAGAATATCTATCTTCATTGTAAATATTGATGCCGACAATAGAAACCCTCAGTAACTCACAATCATTCTGACCTATTTCCTGAAAGGTATTCTGTGTCTCCAAATCCAGTATAACTGTATCTTTATGCAAAAATTTCTTCCTTACCTAAATTATATCAGATATAATAAGAAAGTACCGAAGACAGAGCACAGATAATTTTTTTCTGTTCCCCCTGCCTGGCGCCTGCCTGACGGCAGTCAGGGCAGACAGGTGTAATCTGTTATCTGTTTTTTGCTAAAGGCGCTTTGGGAAGGGTAAAACAGACCTTGGTTTCTTTATCTATATCACCCTCAATCCATATCTTTCCGCCCTGTGCATCCACTATCCTTTTTGCAAAGGTGAGTCCCAATCCACTCCCCTCTACCTGCCCAGTAAAATCGTCATCTATCTGATAAAACTTGGCAAATACCTTCTCTCTCTCTTCGGGTGGTATTCCAGGGCCATTGTCTTTTATTATAATAGTGTTTGATTTTTCGTCGGCAGGTATACAAGATATCTCTATTTTTTTATCAGGTTTATTATTAAATTTGATGCCGTTTTCTATGATATTTTTAAACACCTCAGTAGTCTTTTGGAGATTGCATAAAAGATTTCCAATGGAAGAGATACTCTCGTCAACTTTAACCTCTACCTTATCGCGCTCAATCCTCTCCTTAAGTTGCGATAGAGCCTCATCTACCAATTTCTTTGTATTTACAGACTCTTGGGCAAGTTTAAATGAGAGGTCTTCTATTAGGGTAAAGGCAAGCAATTCTTCTAAGAGATTAAACAAATGTTGACCTTCAGAACCAATGGTGTGGATTGCTTGCTTTTGAAATGGAGTGAGATTTTTGGAATCCTCCTCATCCAGAAGCAGTGGTACGTACCCAAGAATAGATACCATCGGCGTTCTTAATTTATGCGAGATTAATGATAAAAAGTTGCGCGAAGCAGAAGCGTCTCTCTTCTGTTGGGTGATATCTCTGATAATAATGGTTATTGAGGAAAGCCTTTTATTCTGGTCATATATTCGGGTTACCAAAGACCCCAAAACGAGATTTTTGCCAGTCTTTCTAGTGAGTTCAAAATCCTGAAATTTGGATGAGTTGGATTTTATTTCTGGGATGGGAATAGTAGTCTCAAAATTGGATAGGGCATCTTCAAGTGACATGCCTCTTGCCTTGTCCTGTTTTATGTCTAAGAAAGATGATGCCACAGTATTTAATAATACAATTCTGTATTCGCTATCAGCAATCAGGAGGCCGTCAGCCATATTCTTGAAGAGAGCCTCCAGCCTCTCCTTCTCTTCCTTTAAATCTGTAAAGAGACGGGCGTTCTCAATCGCTACGGCTGCATAAGAGGCAAAGGCCTCCAAGATTTGTGAGTCGTCTTCTGTAAACTTGCCATTCCCTAATTTGTTTATAACCTCCACTGCTCCAATAATTCTCTCTTTGATTTTTAATGGGACACATAGGATGGATTTAGTCTTTATTTCTGTTATTTGATCTCCACGAGAAGACCAGCGGGGATCCTTCTCAGCGTCATTAACGATGATGGCCTTGTCATCCTTAATACAGGACCAGGCTATCCCTTCACCTTCAGGTAGTCTAATCTTGCGCAGTTTATCCCCCTTTTCACCAAGTGCCACGTGAAAGATGAGTTCCCTCTTCTGCTCATCTAATAATAATAGAGAACTACCATTGGCATTTACTACACCCTTTGCCTGTTCCATAATCAAAGCAAGAAGTTTGTCTATCTCCAGTGTGGATATTATAATCTTGCTTGCCTCGACTAATGATGATACGGCTTCCCTTACATTTTTTACTTCCATAGGTTTAACCCCTTTAATGGATATTTAATATCTATTTATCATAAATATAAATAGGCTGTCAAGAGATATTGTCGTTGATTTATTTAATAAGATGAGTTATAATTATCTATACCTATGAAAAAGGTTTGGGTATTAACTGTTACTGCAGGGGCCGGGCATCTTAGGGCTGCCCAGGCATTGGCAAAAGCCTATCACAAACTCTACCCACACCTTGACGTATCTCTTATCAATGTTCTTGATTATACCAATAGATTCTTCCAGAAAGCATACCCTTCCGCATATTTCCATGCAGTAGATAAGCTACCCGAGTTCTATGGCTGGCTTTACAGAACATCAAATAATCGCCTAATCTATAGGCTTATCTCCTATCCAAGATCCATATACAACAGGTTGAATGCAATGGATTTTATAAAATATTTGCAAAGGGGAAAACCAGATCTCATTATATGTACACATTTCCTTCCTGCACAGGTAATCTCTGCTTTGAGGCGCAGGGGTATACGAACGCCTTATACAGCATGTATCATTACAGATTTTGGGCTTCATACATTCTGGATCTATCGAAATCTGGATCTCTATATAGTTCCATCTAAAGAGAATAAAGACCATTTGAAAAAGCTGGGTGTTAATAGAGTTGAAGTCTTGGGTATTCCCATTGATCCTGTATTTGCAGAGTCGAAGAGTAAGGAAGAATTGGCTGAACACTTTGGATTAGATAAGGATGTCTTTACTGTGCTTGTTCTGTGTGGTGGGTTTGGTGTTGGTCCGATAGAAAAAATAGTGAAGCAATTGCAAGATGTAGATCGTCCTATACAGATTATTGTGGTTGCTGGTAAAAATCCTGTACTTAAATATAATCTATCTAAATCGAGGCTCAAAAAGAGAACAAAGATCCTTGGTTTTATAGAAAATATGGATGAGATTATGACAATATCGGATTTGCTAATATCAAAGCCTGGCGGATTGACAGTCTCTGAGTCTATGTCCAAAACATTGCCTATGATTATTATTAATCCTACCCCTGGGCAGGAATACTGGAATACAATATTTCTCCTAAAGAATGGGATAGCCTTTTATATTGAGGAGGGTGACGATATTGTATCTAAGGTAGAAGGGATAGTAGATAACTGGCAGAAATTTGGAGAGATTAAAAGCAAAATAGAAAAATACGCCACACCCTATTCTGCCACAGAATGTATAGAGAAGATAAAGAAGAACTATAATGGTTCTGGAGAAGACCTGTAGTTATTATAATTTGAATATAATATTCCTACCTGGAAGCCAGCCTAAGCAATCTTTCAAAAAGCCTTGTTCGATTTTTGAGTGCTTATATTAATATTATATATATTATTATACCTTAATATATAACAGTCATATCTATAGCACAGCTTTTGTTCTACTAAAAACCCCTTAAAAGTACAAAAAAATCTAAAAGAGTCTTAAAAAATATTGACAAATACTATAATAAAGATTAAAATAATCTATATTATTAAAAAATTTCTCTATGTCTTTAAAGAGACGATAATAAAGAGGTGCAGATATGAAGAATAACAATATGTTTAATGTTGAAGAGGTGGCAGAGTATCTAGGTATAACACCGGATACTGTATATAGAAAGGCAAGAACTGGTGAGATACCCGGAGTTCGAATTGGTCGTATCTGGCGCTTCCCAAAGGATGTAATCGATGATTGGCTGAGAATCAAGGTTAATGAGACGAAATCAAATCAGAAGGATAGAAAAGGGGATATTGGTATTACGTAACAAAGGAATTATGAGGGTGTCTAAATGATTGCAGATAGAGTTGATTTTAAGCCTATCCTATTGCTTTTAATAGTAATTACCCTGACATTTTTCACAGGCAGGTTAGTCGCCCAATCTTCGCCCCAGGTTCCTCTAATAATAATTTTGGGAATTGGAGTTTGTATACTCACTTTTATTAAACCAGATTTAGGGCTTGTTGTTTTAATCTTTTCCATGCTCCTCTCTCCTGAACTTGAGCTTGCTCAAGTGCCTAAAAGGACGGTAGTGGTCCGTCTTGACGATATTCTTCTCATTGTTGTCTTCTTTACATGGCTTGCTAAATTGGCAATTAATAAGGAGCTTGGTCTTCTTAAAAAAACCCCCTTGAATCTACCCATTGGTTTGTATCTATTTGCCTGCTATCTCTTTACTGGCGTGGGTATTGTTATTGGTAATGTTCATCCTATAAAGAGTTTCTTTTACCTTTTAAAATATACAGAATATTTTATTCTTTATTTTTTATTTGTTAATAATTTAGATAGTAAAGAGAAAGTTTATCGTTGCTTTACCGCATCCATTATAACAGCAATTATAGTATGTATCTATGCCTACTCCCAATTTGGTACAAGATATAGGGCCACAGCCCCTTTTGAAGGGCTATCTGGCGAACCAGCCAGTTTTGGTGGATATCTCTTAATAATCCTTTTTGTCATTTTTAGCCTGTTCCTTTACACCCGTTCTTTGAAACAGAAATTCCTCTGGGCAGGATTATCATTCTTTATGTTTGTTCCATTCCTTCAGACTTTATCCCGTGCATCATATGTAGGCTTTATACCAGCTTTTTTAACACTTCTTGTTTTTACAAAAAAAGGAAAATTATTTTTAATAATACTTGCCGTATCTGTAATAACGCTTCCTAATTTTTTAATTCCTAAGAATGTGGCAAAACGTGTCCAAAGTACTTTCATCGGGAAGGAAAGATATCAATCGGGTGTTTATGAATCCCGACTTGACTCCTCATCAAGATCGAGGGTAAAGAACTGGAAAGAGATTTTTAGTAAATGGTTAAGGAGGCCTATATTTGGATATGGTATTACTGGACTAGGATTTATTGATAGCCAGTATGTTCGGACATTAGGGGAGTTGGGTCTGGTCGGATTTAGTATATTCATCTGGCTAATGGTAAGTATTTTCAGGCAGATTTATAGGACATTTAAGATTGTAGAAAATGATTTTACCAAGGGTTTATCATTAGGTCTTTTGGCTGGGTTTGTAGGGCTTCTATTTCAAGCATTAACTACAAACACCTTTATCATCATAAGAATAATGGAACCTTTCTGGTTTTTTACAGCTATGGTAATATGTCTGCCAACAATTTTTCCAAGTAACATTAATCAGCCATAAAAAAATGATTTCAGAGGCTGAAGTCCTAGTCTAGAAAAGAGAATTATGGAAATATTGGATAAATTCAGCATGAATACGACTACTGTAAAAACAGTTGCTAAAAATTCATACATGATAGTGATATCAACAATTGTTACAAAAGGGTTATCATTGATATTTATTATCTTTGTTGCGCGTTATTTGGGAGATATTGGCTTTGGAAAGTACTCTTTTATTTTTGCCTTAATGTCGTTTTTAACAATGCTTATTGCTTTTGGAATGGATGGGTTAACCATAAGAGATATTGCCAAAGATAAGTCTCAAACTAATGTATTTCTCACAAATGTAAATATATTGAAAATTGTTTTTACTGTGGTTGCCTGGACAATATTAATATTTCTTATGGGAATTTTAAAGAAGGAACCTCAAATTAATTTAGGAATAATAATCATTGGACTATGTTTATTCCCGGATTCTCTTATCAAATCTTTCAAAGCTATTTTTTCTGCTCATGAGAAAATGGAATATAATACACTGATAGAAATAGTGTTTCGAGTAATCGTAGTAAGTTTAGGTTTACTCGTTATATTTCTAAATTTTGGTTTTATCGCAATTTTGTTAGTTTCGCTAATTGCAAGTTTAGTGACCTTTTTATACTCTACTTATATTTACATTTACAAAATAGGTAAAATAAAAATCGAAATAGATACTAAGCTATGTAAATATTTGATAAAAACAAGCTATATGTTTGCCTTAATAGGAATTTTTGGTGCGATTTATAATCGTATAGATACGATTATGTTATCCATTATGAAAGGAGATGCGCCTGTTGGTTGGTATAGTGCTGCTTATGGATTAACCGGATCTTTACTTTTCATACCTATGTCTGTTTGTATGGCTGTTTTCCCGGTCTTTTCGAGATTATATAAAGAATCTAAAGAATCTTTTAAAATTGCTTATGAAAAATCTTTTAAATTTTTATTCTTACTCGCTTTACCTATTGGAGTCGGAGTTAGCATTTTATCAGATAGGATAATTTATTTGATATATAAACCGGAATTCGGTAATTCCATTATTGCTCTACGTATTCTAGTTTGGGCTACAGTATTTATATTTCTTAGTTCTGTTATGGGTTATGTATTATATTCTGTGAATGCACAGAAAGTTGCTGCTATAACTACAGGTAGCATGGCTTTGGTAAATATTGTTCTCAATTATATTTTTATCCCACGATTTAGCTATATAGCTGCAAGTTGGACGACAGTAATAACAGCAATAATAGGATTTTTAGTCTATTATTATTACTTATCGAGGAAAATTTACCGGATTGGAATAATTAGTCTTTCTCTTAAACCCATTGTAGCAGTTCTGGTGATGGGTCTTTTTCTTTATGTATTTAGAGATTTAAATGTATTTATATTAATTATAGGAGGATGTATATTATATATCCTCTGCCTAATGTTGTTGAAAACTTTTACCCTTGAGGACAAAAAATTGGTGAGACAATTACTGTTCCTGCGTAGTTGATTGGGCAAAGAGCTTATCGAATTGATAGGGTACTATTTGAGCCAAACCTGAGGAAAGGGGAGAGATTTTTCTCCGAGTATAAAGAAGGGAAAGGAATGAACAAATATATGAACAGCTGATAAAAAAATGACAGAGCCCTATACAGAATCTGAGCGATTTTTAAAACAGAAGTTGGAGAATAATGAAGAAGATAAAAAGTATTCTTGTATGTGGCTATTTTGGTTATGGTAGTCTTGGTGATGAAATAATTCTTTCTGGGATGAAGACTTCTTTATTGCAGAAACATCCGTATTGGCGTATTGTTATTCTTTCTCATTATCCAGATGTAGTTAAAAAATTACACAGCCTACCTGCTGTTTGTGATTTTCCAACGGGTATAAAAACATTTATTTCATGGGCCTTGCGAGGTCGGTTCTGGGACACACTCAAGGAAGTGATGAAGGCAGATGTATTTATTTTAGGTGGTGGAGGATTTTTGTCAGATTTGAATTGGTCCAATATTCCGACTTGGTTAATGAAAGTTATCTATGCAAAATTATTTTGTCTTCCAGTAATGTCTTATGCCTTAGGAGTTGGTCCAATTACTAAAAGATCAGCAAAAATTATGGTAAGGATTATTTTTAATCAATTCAATCTCATTACAGTGAGAGATGAGGAATCGAAGAGGTGCCTTGAGAATGCCGGGGTTAAAAGAAAAATTATTGTAACTGTTGACCCCGGCGTTTTTGTTGAACCAAATATAAATGTTCAACTAAAGAATGAAAGTGGAGAACCAATTACAGGAGCTTCAACTAAATATAAAATTGGTTTAGCACCTGCAGCAATGTTTTATTCAGAAAAACTCTGGCCAGGTAAAACGGAAAGATATTTCGAGCTCATTCGTGATTTTGCAACACTGAGTGATTTTATCATCGAAAGATTGAATGCAGAAGTTTTCCTATTTCAAGTTTCACCCAATGTAGATAGTGATATGTGTCAAAAAATACAGCAAAGTATGAGGAATAGGGCGCATATTCTCTTTCCTCATTATAATCATCTAGAAATTGCAGGAGTTTTTGCTCAGATGGATATGATAGTTGGGATGAGGTTCCATTCTATAGTATTATCAGTAGCAGTAGGAGTACCTTTTGTGGCTATAATATATCATCACAAAACGAAATGTTTTTTAGAACAGATAAATCAGCTACATAGATCAGTCCCCTTGGAATTTAGATTAGAAGATTTAGTTCATAATGTTGTCGATGTATGGGATAAGAAAGAGGAAATGAGAAATGAACTTGTAGCGGTTATGCCGAGATTGAAAGAAAGAGCATATATCCCATCAATTTTGGCATCTCGTTTTTTGAATGATTAAATAAAATAAGATACTACAATCTATTATTTATTGTATTCGTTGATACTAGTAATTTTAGTTACGTAGGAACTTTGTAAATGCTGTATATATTTGAGTGGATTGGAGGGTGAATAAATATGCCAATAAGCCAATTGCACCAGTTGAATGAAATTATGGAATTAATATTACTTACCAATCCCAAGAGTGTTTTAGATGTAGGGGTCGGTTTTGGAAAATATGGTTTTCTTTCAAGAGAATATTTAGAACTTCTGGATGGAAGACAGAAATACAACGATTGGAAGAGACAAATCGATGGTATTGAGGTATTTAAAGATTATCTTACTCCTGTCCATGATTTTATTTATAACCATATATATATTGGGAATGCATTAGAGATTATACCAACAATAAAAACAAAATATGCTCTTGTTCTACTTATAGATATTCTTGAGCATTTAGATTATAGAGAAGGAATAAAGTTGTTAAACAATTGTCAAGAAGTAGGAAGTAGTATTCTTGTAAGCACGCCTAAAAATATTGGTTTTCAAAATGCATCTTTTGGAAATCCCTTTGAAACCCATAAATTTCAATGGAGAAAAAAGCATTTTAATCAATTTGAAAAGAGGGTTTTTATACCCAACGATAATTCGCTAATTTGCTATATAGGAGAGAATGCTCTTATGATTAAGAAAAAACTTCTTAATTTCAGAGCGAGAATTAAAAGAGCATTTCCATTTCTCAAGTATATCTATCAAGTTGCAAAAAGATTTTTAAATATGTCGCCTAAAATATAATAAAAGTATGTATTTGGTTTATACTGCTGTATAACGAAATCCCAACTATAATCAAGATTTTGAATATGTGCAACACAGAAGATAAATTATCAATGCATAATAATTCCGCTAAATATAAAGAGAAATTTTTAAAACTAGTAATATGATAAAATATTTATTGACTCACAGTCCCTTGCATAATTTTAATACAGTCTACAATAGAATTGCGAATAGATTCAGATTATCATTTTCTTCCTTAGAACCAGCAAAGATCGAAATAGAAGTGACAAACAAGTGCAATCTGCAATGTATACATTGTACCAGAACTAACCTTTTCTTAACTGGAAAGAAATCACTCGATGTAGGAATTTTGCGATTCGACGATTTTGTTAAAATCATTGACCAATTTTTATATCTAGATTATATAGAACTTCAAGGATTAGGTGAGCCTTTGCTTAATCCCGAATTATTTAAAATAGTAAAGTATGCTAGAGACAAGAATATAGTTGTCAGTCTTGCTACGAATGTATCCTTATTAAATGAAAAAAACTGTAAAAAGTTGGTTGAATCGGAACTAAATAGCATGGTGCTATCAATAGATTCTTTTCGTGCTGAAAGCTTCGAAAAAATTAGACCGCCAATTCGATTTAAAAATATTATGGAAAATGTAAAGAATGCAAGGAATATTTGCGAAAGAAAAATAAAGATGTCACTCCATTTGGTAGTGACGAATGAAAATATAGATGATCTCGAAAGTTACATACAAATGGCTCATTCTTTGGGGATACAAAGGGTTTCTTTTACTGATCAAAATTATGATATGGCAGGAGATAATAAGGATTCATTACGGATTAGAGAACAAGCTAAACTGAGGTCTATAATTGATAATGTAGTAAAATTAAGTGAGGATGAGGGGGTTCGGTTTAGCTATTTTAAGCTCGATTCTGACACATGGTTGTCGAAAGAAACAAAACATCCATGTTTTTTTCTGTGGAAATTTCCGTATATAACATGGGATGGGTTTGTAACACCATGCTGTGCTCGTCCCTATCCCAAGGAGTTTAATTTTGGTAATTTATTTGAAACAAGTTTTAGAAAAATTTGGAATAGTAGGGAATATAGAGAGTTTAGAAAGATGTTGAGAAGGGGCGATGTTCCTCAGATTTGCTCTGGCTGTCCCCATAGTATATCGTAGAAAGAACAGGTATCATTTTTTTGGGGTTTGCTCTATAAGGTAAATTTAAGGAAAGGAATAATAATATCTGCGGTGATTGGAGAATTAGTTAAATTTTGTTGTCCACAATGCCTCCATTTATTAACAGAAAAGGGAAATTTTCTCATTTGCGAATATTGTATGAGAGAATATCCAATCAGAGAAAGAATTCCTTTATTCTCTCGAGGTGACTATTATTTTGCTGACATTGCTGAAAATGACATGGATACACTCCTTAATATTTCCTTGCAGAATGGCTGGAAGGTAGGGTTGCACGATTTCCTGAGAAAGAAAAATCATGGCATGTATAAGATTGCCAGCGATGAGAGTAGATCGGATTGGAGATTTATGTTTTCACTTTCTGAGAATAGTAGAGTTTTGGATATGGGATGTGGATTAGGTGGAATTTCTCTTGCCTTGGCCCAACGTTGTGGAGAGGTTATATCAATGGATTGCTCTTTGAAAAGGTTAAAATTTTTGGATATGAGAGCGGAACAAGAAAGCATTAAGAACATTTTTCCTGTTTGTGGAGGTGATACATTAAAACTCCCGTTTCCCAATGAATATTTTGATTTGGTTGTGCTAAATGGGGTATTAGAATGGCTGGGAATATTCCATCGAGAACTAAAGCCAAAAGAGGTCCAGCTAGCCAAATTGAAGGATATTTATAGAATATTAAAAAATGGTGGAAATCTTTATATTGGCATAGAGAATAGAATGAGTTATGTTAATTTTTTAGGAGCCAAGGATCACAGTGGACTTAGGTTTACTGCATTAATGCCTCGCAGAGTTGCAGATTTATATTGTAAAATTCGTACAGGACAAGAATATCGCACATACACATATAGTTTAAACGGATACAAAAGGTTGTTAAAGAAAGCAAATTTTTCTCACATTGATATATATGCTACGATTCCAACATATAGAGATGTTTTCTTTCTTGCGAGTGTAGATGATACGAAGACGATGGACTATTTTTTCAGATATCTTTTACATATTCATTCTTTTAAAAGGAAGGTTATCGCATCGTTCTCGCGAGTTCTACTTAGAATAAGGCTGTTTCGTTTTTTCTTGCCAGAATACGGCATTGTTGCAAGAAAATAATTATTAACATGATTGACCAATTAAGAGATTTTCTCTTAGATAATTGGAATAAGATTTTACCTCATTTAAAACAACCTCATGAATTGCGGTTTTTGATTGCAAAAGGCAGTATCGGAGGTTATGGAGGGAAAGTTAATCTCTTTCTCTTTGTTGATAATGAGCCTCAGCCGATAGTTATAGCTAAGACAGTGCGTGATGCTCAAAGTGATCAATTGCTAGCAATAGAGTATAATTCTCTGCGATATATTCACAGTACCCTTTCAAAATCTCTGAGAGAGAAAACTCCGCAAGTATATTTTTTAGGTCAAGTGGGAATTTATAAAGTCCTGATTGAAGAGGCGGTTACAGGCAAATCGATTGATGCGATTGTGACTAGCAACCTATTCAGCAGGAGACAAATTGCCTGTCGTATGTTAAAAATTATATTTGTTTGGTTAATTGAATCTAAAAAGGAGCTCAATATAAGAGAGAATTATTATATTAACGAAGCAAACCACAAGGAATATTTCTCTAACCCAATAGAGAAATTTTTAAGAGTATATAATATTTCAGGAAAAGAGAAAAACTTTATTAATAACATGGAGAATAGTATCTCTGATATTGTAAAACATAAATATCCATTAGTGTTTGAGCATGGAGATTTATCACCAATTAATATAATTTATTCTAAAGACAAATTTTGGGTTATAGATTGGACGTGCTCAAAAACAAAAAGCTTGCCTTTTTGTGACCTTTTTTTTCTTCTGATTTGGTTTGTATTCTGTAACTATCCTAATGAAGTAGAAGGGATAGTTAGATTAAACAATTTTGACCAAATATTTCTAAAAAATGGAAAATATTCTAGTATTGCTTCTGAGCTAATTAGGGATTACTGCAATAAATTTAATATCGATTTATTATTTTTGAAGACATTTTTCGCCATGTTTATAATAAACCGTGCCAATAAAGAATATGATATTTTAACAAGACAGGCAGACCGAGGTTATATTCCTCTCGTTAAACCTTTCGACCAAGAGATGAATTATAAAAATGGGAGTTTATCTAAAAACGGTCTTTATATTAACATCTTCCACAGATTTGTTGAGAATAGTAAGAAATTCATATTTTAATAACATTTCCTTGCTGTATTCATATGGATAGACAGACTAAAATTCTGTATATAACTGAACTCGTGGAGATGGGAGGGGGAGAAAGGAATCTCCTTTCCATTATAAAAAATTTAGATAGAGAGAAATTTCAACCAATAGTCTTATGCCCTTGTAAAGGATCTTTAACAATTGAACTGGAGAGAAGGAATATTCCAGTTATTATCTCTCGCCATGGAATAGCCAAAAAATTATTGGGGTTTATTCCCATTATTTCCATTTTGAGTATCATAAGGCTTTGGAAAATACTAATAAGAGAAAAGATAGATATTGTCCATGCTCATTTTTTGTCCAGTGTAATTTTTTCAAGTATCCCTACTAAATTGATGAAAATACCTTTAGTATGGACAGTACATGGCTGGGCATCAGGAAGAGGAATACAGGGTTTACTCATTAACTTTTTTGTAAATAGGGTTCTCACTGTTTCTCATGCAGTAGAAAGATTTATTAATCAATCTGGTAATATTTCTGCAGAGAAAATTCAGACTATTTTTTTAGGAGTAGATTTAAAAGAATTTAATAATCTTTGTAAAACTAATGCGATTAAAAGAGAATTTGGTGTTGACCAAGATGTGCCACTTGTAGGTATGATTGGAAGATTCCAACAGGTTAAAGGGCATTTCTATTTTTTGAAAGCAGCTAAGGAGATAAAAAAAACGCTTCCTAATTCTAAATTTATTATTGTAGGAGCAAGAATATTTACACGGAAAGCAGATAAAGGGTATCCGACACAGATAGAAAAATGGATAAGGGAATATGGATTGGAAAATGATGTCATTTGTACAGGATTCAGAAATGATATAGCTCATATTTTAGCTAATTTAGATGTTATGATTTTACCATCTTTACGCGAATCATTTGGATTGGTTTTGGTTGAAGCAATGGCAGTAGGAGTCCCTGTTGTATCCACGCGTTCGGGAGGACCAGACGATATCATTGAACATAATGTTTCGGGATTATTAGTCCCTGTAGGAGACCCAAAGGCTTTAGGTGAGGCTGTGTTAATTCTTTTGGAAAACAGAATAAGAGCAAAAGAAATGGCCTCCTTTGCTAAGAAGAGAGTAGAAGAATTCTTTAATATTGATACACAGACGAAAAAGATAGAATCTGTCTACAATGAATTGATAAGAAGCAAAAGATGAAAATCTTAATATTAACACCATTTTTGCCATACCCACCTCAAGCAGGAAATAGGTTAAGAGCTTTTCACTGGTTATCATATCTTAGAAAAAAACATCAAATATATTTAGTATCATTTATTGAATCGATTAATGAGAACAGTTATTTAAAAAATCTCATGGAATATTGTGCTGATATAATAACCGTTTTGAGAAGACCTAAATGTGGATTTATGTATCGAGTGATGAATCTGTTTAAAAAACCCCCTTATTTTATCGTAGAACAATTTAAATCATCCACAATGCAAGAGAGTATAACACGCCTGTTAGAAAATAATAGATTTGATTTAATACTCGTAAGCTCTTTAGCTATGTTGCAATACGTAGATAATGTCAAAGGTATAAATAAAATTCTTGATTCAGTCGATTGTATTACGAGAAATTACTCACAGTCATGGAAGGTGAATACTGGATTTATGGATAGGATTAAATCCTCTATTGATTATAGAAAGATTAGAGAATATGAAGTCTCTCTCCATACAAAGGTTGATAGATGCATTGTCGCTACGTCGGAAGATAGAGAATTCTTGGAATGTATATCTCCGGGTTTAATTGTTCGAATTATCCCAAATGGAGTAGATAGTGAGTATTTTTCACCGCAGCCGGTAGAAGAGGACTTTCCTAGTTTGCTATTTTTTGGTGATATGAGCTATACTCCTAATAAAGATGCTGTAGTATATTTATGCTTAAAGATACTGCCGTTGGTTAAAAGCTCTTTTCCTAAGCTTAGGGTATACATAGTAGGAAAGAATAACCCCAAGATAAATAAATGTATTCCTCATGAAAAAGGAGTAATTATCACAGGTTTTGTAGAGGATATTAGGATATTTCTTTCCAAGGCAAGTGTTTCTGTTTGTCCAATGAGAATAGGGACAGGTATAAAAAATAAGGTATTAGAGGCAATGGCTATGGGTAAAGCTGTGGTATCTTCTTCTATTGGTAAAGAGGGTATAGAAGCTTCAAACGGAAAGGATATTTTAATCGCTGATAGTCACGAGAGTTTTGCTCAGAGAATTACAGAGCTTTTAAGAGATAAAAATTTAAGGGAAAAGATTGGCAGGAATGCAAGGGAATTAATGGAAAAGAATCATCAATGGGAAATGCAAGCACAGAAGATAGAGGCAGTGTTTCAGGAATTACAAATTTAATAATTTATTTATACATAGGGGTAAGGAGTATGGCTTTGAAAATATTATATGTTATGGGCAATACTATTTTTGGTGGGGGGGAGCGAGTATTTACTCAACTTATAAGCAGGTTAAATAAAAATAGATATGAATTAGTATGTGCCTGTCTTCCGAAAGGACAGTTAGCTGACAAACTGGAAGAATTGAAAATCCCCCTTTGTGCAATTGATTTCAGGCATAGATTCAGCATAAAAACATTTCTAAAACTTTTAAAGATTGTTCAGTCAGAAAAGCCACATATAGTTCATAGTCAGGGTGCGAGAGTAGACTTTTATACACGTCTTACCGCACGGTTAGCAAGAGTGCCGATAATAGTTTCTACTATTGCCGCACCTGTTGAAGAATTCAATGTAAATCCGATAAAAAGGATAATATATATTTTTTTAGATAGGCTCACTGAGAAATATGTTGATAAATTTATTGCAGTTTCTGAATCAATGAGAAGAAAATTAATAACAAAACATAAAATTCCTTCTGGAAAGATAGTTCGAATTTATAATGGAGTTGAGGTAGAAAATTACTATTATTATTCAAGTGATGATTATATAAAGAAAGAATTCAATATAGGAAGGAATACTCTGTTGGTTGGAACTATTGGGCGTTTAGTCTGGGAAAAGGGGCTAGAGTATTTTATCAAGGCAATAAAAGAAATTGAAGATAGTACTTGGCAAATGAAAGATAACATAAGGTTTTTAATTGTTGGTGAAGGTGAACTAAGAAGAGAATTAGAGAATTTAGTAAAAGAATTAAAGATTGAACAAAAGGTTGTTTTTACTGGTTTTCGTAAAGATATAAATAAAATTTTATCTGTACTTAATATTCTTGTTTTGTCATCTCTTCGTGAAGGTCAACCAATGGTACTTCTAGAAGCGATGGCTGCTGGGAAGCCAGTTATAGCTACAAATATTGAGGGATTGGATGAAACGATCATTGATGGTGTAACAGGAATCCTTGTCCCTCCTAAGGATCCAGCAAGTTTAGCCAAAGTAATCGCTTCGCTCTTACAGAATAGAGATAAGGCAGAAAAGATGGGGCAGGCAGGGAGAAGCATTGTTGAGGAAAGGTTTAATATTACTGCTCGAGTAAAGGAATATGAACGGTTATATGATACCTTGGTGATTAAATAGATAAGGGGAAAGTAAATAAGGATAAAGAATATGTATCCATTATTTGCAAAATTTATCTATACTATAATCCAAAATTTGAGAGGGGTGGATATCTTTAAATATATAGATGAATTAGAAAAAACCCAATGGCATGCATCTGAAGAGTTAAAAGAATTACAATGGAAAAGATTAAAGGAAGTGTTAAATTATGCGTATGGCAATATTTTATATTATCAGAAGAGATTTAAGGAGATAGGGATTCATCCAGACGATATTAAGTATCCTCAGGATTTAGTTAAAATCCCGCTCTTGAACAAAATAGATGTAAGGGATAATATACATGAACTCCTTGCAAAAAATAGACATCAACGCCTTATTCGCTATAGTAGTAGTGGCTCTACAGGAGAGCCATTGACTCTTTTTATTTCGAGAATGGCTGAAGGATATTTTCATGCTGCACAATACCGAGGTTTCGAATGGCATGGGATAAAGGTGGGAGATAAAGGAATAAAATTGTGGGGAATTCCGTTGGATTTTCAGTCAAGACAGAATGAAAAGATAAAGGATTTTTTGCTAAATCGCAAAAGAATATCTGCCTTTGACTTATCACAGAAATTAGTAAAGCAACTTTTTAAAAGATGCCAGAGGTTCCAGCCCAAATTTTTATATGGATATGCATCGGCCCTTTATGCGTTTTCACAATTGCTCGCTGAAAATAATCTTGATGGGAAAAGTTTATGTCTTAAGATTATTATTTCAACATCCGAAGTCTTATATCAACATCAAAAAGACTTGATAGAAGCAACGTTCAGCTGTAAGGTAATACAGGAATATGGATGTGCAGAAGCTGGAATCATTGCTTTTGAATGTCCTCAAGGGAATATGCATATAAGTACGGAAAATGTTTATGTAGAATTTATTTCTGAAGGAAAACACGTATCGAATGAAAAGCCAGGCGAAGTCATTGTCACAGTATTAAAGAATTATGCTATGCCATTAATACGGTATAAAGTGGGTGATTTAGCGACCCCATCTTCGGGCCATTGCCCTTGCGGGAGAAAATTGCCAATTGTGCATTCGGTGGATGGGAGGGAAAGTGACATGCTTATTACCCCAGATGGAAACCATTTGCATAGTGAGATATTTGCTTACATAAATCGAAGGTTGATGGATAAGGGTGGAGGAATTAAAGAATTTAGAATTACACAAAGAAACAAGGAAGAACTATTTGTGAAAATTGTTAAAAGTAACAAATATGATAATCAATATATTGATTTTTTTGTTGAGCAGATACGAAGTTTTGTTGGAAAGAAAATGAAGATATATGTTGAATATGTAAACTCTATTCCGTTAGAGAAGAGTGGCAAAAAACGTTATTTTGTTTCTGAGATAATTGAAGGATTTCGAAAGAAAGGGAACAAAACGCCATGAACTTACTGTTTGTTGCGTACGATTTTCCTCCGGTAATAGGCGGACAGTCAAATTATTACTTTAATCTTTTGGAAAACATAACTAAGGCAAATGTGACAATTCTTGCTCCATACATTCAAGGTAGTGAATTGATTGACAGAGAAATAAAAGGAAGAATTTATCGTACAAGATGGCTTACTCTTAATTCTAGTCTCTGGAAAATTATCAGGACATTGCCTCTACTTGTTTTAGTTTTCCAGGTTGTAAGGCAAGAAAAAATTAGATTGATTCATTGCGGGCAGCTTTTGTCAATTGGTATTATTGGGTATTTATTTAAAAAGATATTAGGAATTCCGTACTGGGTTTATTTACATGGATCGGAGATAAGAATTGAAACCAAATTGAGTCCCGTTGAAATTATTGGTCGTATCATTTTGCAAAATGCGAATAAGATTGTAGTAAGTTCTAAATTCACTTGTAAGAAATATGTAAAGTTGGGGATAAGGAGAGAGAAAATGATTATTGTTACTCCTGGCATAAATATGGATAAATTTCGTGCTGAAACCAATACTGATTGGGTGAGAAAGAGATATAGCGTGTATGATAAGAAGATAATTCTTACAGTTGCTCGTTTGTTTGAGCACAAGGGAGTTGATATGGTAATAAAGGCATTGCCAGAAGTTTTGGCAAGAGTTCCCAATACTATCTATTTCATTGTTGGTAAAGGGCCAGAAAAAGAGAGATTAAAGAAGATGGTTATAAAAAATAATCTGGAAGAAAATGTGCTTTTCATCGGTTATGTCCCTGCAAAAGACTTACCTGCTTATTATGAGGCTTGTGATGTTTTTATAATGGTAAGTAGAGAAATAAGAGAGAAATCACATGTTGAAGGTTTTGGAATCGTTTGTCTGGAGGCAAATGCTTGTGGTAAGCCGGTGATTGGAGGACGGACAGGAGGAGTAGAAGAAGCCATATGTGATGGAGAAACGGGATTGCTGATTGAGCCATATAGGAAAGAAGATGTTGTTCAAGCCTTGATTAGACTTTTGATTGATAAAAAATATTCTCAAAGGCTGGGAAATAATGGAAGAGAAAGGGTCAAGCAGAATTTTACTTGGAAAGAACGGGCAGAGATAATCGAAAGATTGCTTTAGGAGGGTTTAAGGGAATAGCTCTCTTCTATAAACCTTTGGTTCAAATAATATTATACTCACAATAAATAAAAAAAAATTCATGATTAGTTTTTAAAATTTCATCTATAGTGAAAAAGAAAATAGGGGAAGTAAATGTCTTGCTCTAAAAAAAAGGATGATAATTATGAGTGGGTCACCTGTAATTTATGCGGTGCAGATAATGTAAATATCCTTTTTCATGGGGAGAGGGATGGTCTCGTACGCTGCAAAATATGTGGATTAGTTTATAGGAATCCTTGGCTTCGCAAGGACAAACAGATAGAAGCATATGATAAATATTATAAAACATTTAAGGGAAGGGATAGAATAAATAGGTCAAAAAAAGGT
>Ga0111204_128_pt1 | contig 19992 bp, 19 predicted proteins | sample DeeMarSWOR136_30_FD_80378 | JGI IMG/M metagenome (GOLD analysis project Ga0111204, IMG submission 80378) | Crenarchaeota group archaeon SMTZ-80
ACTTACATTCAATTTCAAAGGGCGTATCAGCGAACATCTTTCCCTTCATGTTTATATAACAAATTTTTGTATTACCAAGAAAAGGAAGAAAGTCTGAAGGCCCCACGTAAATTTTATCATCATTTAGTCTTTCTCTGAATTGACTTTGAACAGCTTCGGTTTTAGATATTTTTTTTGATACAAGTCTTGATCTTTCTAGCATGTTTGCGAAATCCGTATTCCCACCTATATTAATTTGATACATTTCATCTATTGAAGTCCCTCTATCATCACATAATTTTGCCAGAACCCTATTCAATATAGTTGCGCCTACTTGTCCTTTTACGTCATCCCCTATGATCGGCAAGTGTTTCTTTTCGTATTCTTTAGCCCATTTTTTTTCTGAAGCTATGAAAACAGGCATGCAATTTATTATTCCAACATTAGCTTCCAAAGCTATTTCTGCCCAATATCTAACTGCTTTCTCACTACCTACAGGAAGATAGTTTACGAGCATTTCTGTTCCAGAGTCTATGATTTCTTCAACAATTTCTTTTTTCAGATCTTCATCTCTTTTTGTCTGTGGCATAGGTTTAATCGTCTTTTCAACGTAAACTCCAACACCATCAAGCACAGGAGCTTCATTAACAATTACATTATTTTTTGGAATTTTTTGAATCCAATCAACACAGTTTGGAGATTGGTATATGGCTTCATCAAGCGACTTTCCAATTTTATTCTCTGAGACATCAAAAGCTGATGTAAATTCTATATCAAAAATACTATAATCTCCAATTTTTTCATGCATTATTCCAATAATTTTTTTATCTGGATTTAATCTATAATACTCTATACCTTGAACTAAACCTGCAAAACAATTTCCAACGCCTATAATTCCAACTCTAATTTTCCCCAAGACATAAGGCCTCCAATCTTTTTTATAAAAGAATGACTATTTTATAGTTATAAAATAGTATATTAATTATTCCTATAACTTCTGGGCGTAATAATTATGGCATATGAAAGGCTTGTAAAGAAATTAACTATAGAAAATTTATGGATGTATGTTCTTAGCTCTCTAAAGAGCGGACCTAAATATGGATATGAAATTCGAAAATTCATAATAGATACATATGGATTTACACCAGGGAGAGTAACAGCTTATGTCGTACTCTATAAACTCATGAAGGAAGAATGCATAATTCTAAAAGAGGAAAAGAAAGATAGCCATGGCCCGCCAAGAAAATATTATGAGATAACTGGAAAGGGATCAATAGTACTTAAAAAAGGTGAAAAATTCTTAATAAACATTGTAAATAAAATAAAATGAGCCTGAAACAATAGTTAAATTCTCTTTTTTGTTCAAACATATATTAAAGTTTTAGAGAGACTGAACCCTTTTTCATAGATCCTAAGCTACAAAAAGTATGCACCAACTGGTAAAATAATCATAGTAATTTGAACAATTTTAGCATTTATCTCTATGAAAAGTCCCAAATTCTATAAAAAAATAATTCAAATTTTGCCATTGCATTTTAAATACTTTCCTTAACTTTAAGGCAAAGGGTAATTGGATATAATGACTTCTCTTGGAAACATCCAGAGAAGTACGACGCTTAGATTGCATTAACTTAGATGGGGTAGTATGGCGGATTATGGAATTAGAAAAGATTGATAAAATAATTGAGAAATATAGCTCCGATAGCTCATCTCTAACTTCAATTCTATCAGAAATTCAAGCCGAATATAGTTTTCTACCTCAAGATGCTTTGAAAAGGGTTGCGGAAAAACTTGAAATTCCGATGACTCAATTATTTGGCGTGGTCAATTTTTATAAGATTTTTAAATTAGAGCCAAGTGGAAAACACATCATTCGTGTTTGCCTTGGAACAGCTTGTCATGTTAAAGGCGCCCATGGAATATTAGAAGAGTTTGAAAGAAAACTGAAAATAAGAGTTGGAGAAACAACCAAAGATTTAGCATTTACTCTTGAGAAAGTTAATTGTCTTGGTTGTTGTTCCTTAGGACCTGTTGCGATGGTTAATGATGATTATTATGGGCAAATGAACACAGTAAAAGTAAATTCACTCCTAAAAAGACTGAGTAGCTCAGGGAAGTATTAGATGAAAAAAATAAAAAACCGAGAAGATTTAGAAAGAGTTAGGAAAAGGATTGTTAAAAAAAGTGATCCTAATAAGCCTTGTATCACGATAAGTTCTGGAACATGCTGTCGTGCATATGGCTGTCAAAAAGTTACTAAGGCTTTCATCACTGAGATTGAAAAGCTGGGAATTAGAGATAAGGTCGAGGTAAAAACTACTGGGTGTCTTGGATTTTGTGAAAGGGGACCAATCGTTGTTATTTATCCAAAGGGAATTTATTATCAAAGAGTAACCATTGAAGATGTGTCCGAAATAGTTACTGAAACAATTCTAAATGGTAAAATTATTGATCGTTTACTCTACATAGACCCTGTTTCTGGAAAGAAATTTGTAAATGGAGAAGAAATATCATTTTATAAAAAACAGATGCGTGTGCTTCTTAAGAATAATTGGCTAATCGATCCTAATAAGATTGAAGACTATATAATCAACTGCGGATATACAGCCCTTTCAAATGCTCTTTTTAAAATGACGCCTGAACAGATTATCGATACCATCAAACGCTCTGGTTTACGTGGCAGGGGGGGTGCAGGTTTCCCGACTGGTGTTAAGTGGGAGAATTGTCGGAGGGCTAATGGTGATTTAAAATTTATAGTCTGTAATGCCGATGAGGGAGACCCAGGTGCCTATATGGATAGATGCATTCTTGAGGGTAATCCTCACAGTATAATCGAGGGTATGATAATTGGAGCCTATGCAATAGGATCACATGAGGGTTATATTTACGTTCGCCACGAATACCCTTTAGCAGTAAAAAATCTGAAAATAGCATTAAACCAAGCACGAGAATACGGCCTACTTGGCAATAATATTCTTAATTCAGGTTTTGATTTTAATATTAAGATAAGCATTGGTGGCGGGGTTTTTGTCTGTGGTGAATCAACAGCACTCATAACCTCAATCGAGGGTAAAATAGGTGAACCGAGAGCAAAATATATCCATACTGTAGAAAAAGGATTGTGGAATAAACCAACCAATCTAAACAACGTTGAAACCTGGGCCAATATTCCAATAATAATTAATAAAGGATCAAAGTGGTTCTCAGCCATTGGAACAGAGAAAAGCAAAGGAACAAAAATATTCTCTTTAGTAGGTAAAATCAACAACTCGGGATTAGTTGAAGTTCCAATGGGCATCACATTAAAAGAGATCGTATATGAAATTGGGGGAGGGGTTTTAAATGGAAAAAAATTTAAGGCTATCCAAACGGGCGGACCTTCCGGAGGTTGTATCCCGGAAAAGTTATTGGGCCTCCCAGTAGATTTTGAAAAGCTAAAGGAAGCGGGTTCTATGATGGGATCCGGCGGGATGATAGTCATTGATGAGGAAACTTGTGTAGTTGATTTGGCAAAATATTTTCTTAATTTTATTTTAGATGAGTCTTGTGGAAAATGCATTCCGTGTCGTGAAGGTACCGGTAGATTATCAGAAATTGTTGAAAGGATAACATCGGGGAAAGCAAAAATAGAAGACTTAGAACTTCTTGAAGAATTGTCTCATGTAGTTAAAGATTTCTCCTTATGTGGCCTTGGTCAAACCGCACCAAATCCAGTTTTGTCAACTATCAACTATTTCAGGGATGAGTGGGAAACTCACATAAAAAATAAAACTTGTCCAGCACTTGTATGTAAAGAATTAATTCAGTATTATGTGGATAACGAAAAATGTACTGGATGCGGAGTATGTAAAAATCTTTGCCCTCAAAAGGCAATATTGGGTGAATTAAAAAATCCCCATTCAATTGTTCAAGATAGATGCATTAGTTGTGGAATTTGCCATGAGAACTGTAAGTATAATGCAATAATACTTAGTTCTCCAAGAGGTAAAAACTAATGGGAATTGTAACTTTGAAGGTCAATGGTATTGAGGCTAGAGTAGACGAAAGTTGGACTTTATTAGAAGCTTTAAGATTTCTTGGAGTAGAAATCCCTACTTTATGCCACCACGATGGATTAACTCCTTATGGTGTTTGTCGTCTATGCATGGTTGAAATCGAGGAAAATAGAGGAACAAAACTTGTAACTTCTTGTCTCTACCCTGTTAAAGAGGGGATAGCAGTCAAGACACATACGGACAGAGTGGTAAAGGGCCGTAGAATGTTGGTAGAACTAATGCTTGCCAGATGTCCGAATTCAAAAACTCTTCAAGACCTTGCTTCCAAAATGGGCGTAGAAAATATTAGATTCAAAATGAAAAATGAAGATTGTATACTCTGCGGACTATGTGTAAGATTGTGTAAAGAACAAATGATGAGCGGCGCAATAGGGTTCATTGGTCGGGGTGAAAAACGAGAAGTAGTAACGCCCTTTAGAACAAGGAGTGAGATTTGTCGTAACTGCGGTGCTTGCATGTATATATGTCCAGTAGTGGAATTACCGTGCAGAGGGTACAATCCTCAAGGTGAACTTTGTAACTCTTGTTTAAGATTCGTTCCAGAATGTGTAGACAAATATGGTCAAATTATGTGTTATTTAGAATCTTGTGGTTCATGTGTTAAAAAAGGTGAAAAGAATGAGTTGGTTAAAACTTAGTGTATGTACTAAAAGAGGTAGAAAGAATGAGTTACTCTAAGCTGAATGCTTCCTCAGCAACCCTAACTAAAAATAGAACCGAAGATATTTGTCATCTAAGTGGATTGTGCGCAACTTGCGTTGATGGATGTCTGGGGATGTGCGAAATTGGAAAGTCTGCAATTCGAGGAAGTGAAGTTATCTATCCCCAACCTTTTGGAATAATCACTGTGGCCTCTCAAAAAAACTACCCAATCGATTTGTCTCATTTTAACATAATGGGAACGACTACAGGGGCTAGTGGAATTGAGGCAGACAGCGACAAGGCCACATTTTCAAACGTAGACTTGGAAGTTAAAATCGGTCGAAGAAAGGATATAAAACTAAAACTTCCAATAGTCTTCTGCGGACTCGGTTCAACCGATGTTGCAAAAAATAATTGGGAGGAATTAGCTGCTGGTGCAGCGATATCCGGAACAATTCAAGTTATTGGGGAAAATGTCTGCGGAATGGACAATAAAACAGAGATCAAAGGAGGAAGGGTAAGTCATTCCCCGGAACTCAAATGGAGAGTGGGTGCCTATAAAAATTGGCAGAAGGATGACTATGGAGCAATAGCTATCCAATCCAACGTTGAAGACACAAAATTGGGAGTGTTTGAGTATGCTCTTTCAAACTTAGAAGTTGATGCGGTAGAACTGAAATGGGGACAAGGAGCTAAAGATATTGGAGGCGAAGTAAAGATCACAAATTTAGAAAAAGCACAATTACTTAAAAAGCGCGGGTATATAGTACTTCCAGATCCAGAAGACACTAGAGTTATCAAAGATTTTAAGACTGGTTCTTTTAAAGAGTTCGAAAGACATTCGAGAATCGGAATGGTTACAAAGGAAAGTTTTATTGATAGGGTAGAAGAGTTGAGAAATTTGGGAGCTAAACATGTGTTTCTTAAAACAGGAGCTTACAGACCAGTCGACTTAGCTAGAGCAATAAAATATTCTTCAATGGCCAAAATTGATATGCTTACTGTTGATGCTGCAGGTGGCGGAACAGGAATGAGTCCTTGGCGAATGATGAATGAATGGGGCATTCCTCCAGTCGAGATATTTTCACTAACATACCAGTATGCCGATCTACTAGCAAAGAAAGGAGAATATGTTCCAAGCATAGTTTTAGCTGGCGGAATTACTTTAGAAGATCAAATTTTTAAGGTCCTAGCATTAGGCGCACCATACATTAAAGCTGTTGGCATGTCTAGAGCGCCTCTTACTGCTGCCATGGTAGGAAAAACCGTGGGACATAGGATACTCGAGGGAGAACTCCCAGTTTATTATGGAAGATTTGGAGGCTCTTTGGAGGAAATATTTGCTGAAGCAAGTAACCTTAAAAATAAGCTAAGAGAAAGATTTGAAGAGTTACCTACAGGAGCAATAGGCGTTTACACATACTTGCAAAGATTGACCCAGGGATTAAAGCAACTCATGTGCGGTGCAAGAAAATTTTCACTTAGCCACATTACTAGAGATGATATAGCTGCCTTGACAATTGAGGCTGCAAAAATATCAGGGATTAAATATGTGATGGAACTAGATAAAGAGGAGGCCGAGAGAATTCTAGAAGGTAAAAGTCAGTAAAATGTAGATAACGTGCACACTACTTCATATCTTTTAATAGCTTGTTTTTTCCATATAGTGGTGTGCATTTATAGATAAAAAATTACTAATGATTTATACAATTTTCTCATTAAATAACACAAAGATAGCCAAATTAATGAAAAAATCACTTCAGAAAATGTAATGGCTATTTATATATTTCGCTTCTCCTTAAGGAGCAAAACTCAATAATTAAGTAGAGGCGAATCGTTTGGTCGAAAGAATTTATAAAAATGCATCATACCTTAACGGAAAATCAACTACTGGAACCACGACTAGAGTCAAGGACACGAGTTGTACGAGCGGCATGTGCCCAATATGTACAAGCAATTGTCCAGTGATGTGTGAAATAAGTCTAGCTGCTTTCAGGGGCAGAGAAGCATTATATCCAGATCCATTCTACTTTGGTTTTAGTACAGCGAGTGCCCTCAAAGATTTCGGATTGGATTGGTCACAATTTAATATACAAGCATGTCTATTGAAAGCGGAGGGAATAGAACCTGAATCTGATCTTGCGTTCTTCCAGAATGCTGATATTACAACCGAAGTAGGGGGCGTCAAACTTAAGGTTCCTATTGTAATAGGGGCTTATGGGTCTACTGATGTTGCGAGAATTTATTGGGATGGATTGGCTATCGGAGCTGCAATTTCTGGAATGTTGATCACAATTGGTGAAAATGTTTGCGGCATGGATTTAGATGCCAAGCTTACAAATGGAAAAGTATCCGAGTCTCCAGAGTTACGAAGAAGAGTTGAAGCATTCAGAAAGTTATGGGATGGAAAATATGGTGACATAGCTATTCAAACTAATGTTGAGGATCAAAGACTTGGAGTTGATATTTACTCACTTTCTAAACTCGAAGCCAACATAATAGAAAGAAAATGGGGGCAAGGAGCTAAAGCAATTGGCGGAGAAGTTAGAATAAAAGAGATTGAAGAAGCTATAGAATTAAAAAAGCGAGGTTACTTTGTTATACCGGATCCAGAAGACTCTTTAGTCCAAGAATCTTTCAAAGATGGTGTTTTACATTCTTTTGAAAGGCACAGTAGGGTCGGTATTCCAACCACTGAAGGATTCTTAGAAGATATCGATCAATTAAGGGAGCAAGGAGCAAGACGTATATCATTGAAAACAGGCGCTTATAGACCTTCAGAAGTTGCATTTACAATGAAAGTTGCTTCTGAAGCAAAAATTGATTTTATCACTTTTGACGGTGCTGGGGGCGGCACAGGAATGAGTCCAGTTCCAATGATGGATGAGATGAGTACTCCGACTGTATACCTGGAGGCACAAATTTTAAAGTGTGCTGAAATTTTGAGAAAGAAAGGTAAGCATATACCGGATTTAATAATGGCAGGAGGTTTTATCGACGAAACGCAGTTATTCAAGAGTATAGCTATGAGTAACTTTGGAAATGGACCATATGTGAAAGCAATATTATTTGGAAGATCTCCAATAACAGCCGTTATGAAATCCAATTATTTTGCAAGTCTTTCAGAAAGAAAAGCTCTGCCAAAATTATTTTCGGATAAATATGGTAGTATGCCAGAGAGATTCTTCATTACCGCACCTGAATTAAAAGCAAAATTCGTAGATAAATTTAAGGAAATTCCTTGGGATGCTGTCGGTTTGCATAATTACATATGCGAAAGAGTTGGAGTTGGTCTTCAACAATTAATGGCTGGAGCTAGGAAATGGAAAATAGATCTCATCAATAGAAGTGATCTAATTGCTTTATCAGAGAGAGCATCAAAGGTCACCGGTATACCTTTACCTGAAGAGACAGAGCTCGATGCTATTGAAAGAATGTTGCAATAAATCCTCTTTTTTTTATTTTTAAATAAATTTTATTTGTATATTTATAACTAGATGCATTAAGACAATTATAGGTAGACATCATAATTCATTGGAGAGAATTTTTTGGAAGCTGCATTATGGACTGAAAAATATAGACCTACAACATTGGATGGAATAAAAAATCAATTTGAAATCGTGAATCGTCTGAACAATTTTGTAAAAAATGGAACTATGCCTCATTGCTTATTTGCTGGACCTCCAGGCACGGGTAAAACAACAGCTGCCCTATGTTTAGCAAACGATCTATTCAAGGAGAGAACTATGGATCTCTATCTCGAATTGAATGCAAGTGATACAAGAGGAATTGATGTTATTAGAACTACAGTCAAAGATTTTGCAAGGATAGCAGCCATAACTGACGCTCCATTCAAAATTCTCACTTTAGATGAAGCGGATAATATGACTGCGGATGCTCAGCAAGCGCTTCGTAGAACGATGGAAAGATATTCGAACGCTTGTAGATTTATTTTATGCTGTAATTATTCAGGTAAAATAATTGAGCCCATTCAATCAAGATGTGTCATATTTCGATTTAAACCCCTAAAGATCGAGGATATATCAGAGTATTTAATATTTATTGGGAAAAAAGAGAATTTTGAGCTTTCAAAAGAAGGTATTGATGCAATAATAGAACTTTCCGAGGGGGATATGAGGAGAGCAATCAATATAATGCAATCATCAGCTTCATTAACTAATAAAATAAATGAGGAAACAATTTATCAGGTAGTGGGTAGAGCCAAACCGGGAGATGTAAAGAATTTACTCAATCTTGCTATAAATGGAGAATTTGCTAAAGCTAGAGATAGATTAAGAAATATGTTATTGATAGAGGGATTATCGGCCACTGATATTTTAAAGCAGATACATTCAGAAATTTTTAAACTTGAAATTGAAGAGGGGAAAAAAATCGCGCTAGCTGATGCTACGGGAGAAACAGAATTTCGTTTAGTGCAAGGAGGAGGAGGAGAAATCCAACTAAGCGCTCTATTAGCAAAAATTTCTCTTATTGCAAGGTAGTAAATCGGAAGGTTAACTAAATTCTAAATTAAATTCGTATTTTATTCCTTAAATTAGACTTTTTACAATTTTATGAATAATTATTGAGCTAGACCCGATAACCTGAGAATATTCTCAAATCTATTCCTATAATTTGCATTCTTGTACACTCTTAGAGCTTTAATTAGCGGAAAGGTGCTTTCAATACCTAACAATTTCCTCAAATTTATCGAGATATTACTGCCCATAAAGAGATAGTTGCACATGCATTGAACATTCTTTGTCTGCCTTGCATCACTTGATGATTCGAAATCTATTATTACTGGTTTTCCACTTTTTCTTACAATTACGTGTCTTGAGGCATTGGACAGTTCCCCATGGTCTATATTTTTTAGGTCCATCTTGTAGCAATCAAACAAGAGTTTTCTCAATGCTCTCTTAATCGCAATATGTCTTTTTTTCTCCATATGATTAATGATATACTCAGGAAGATATTCCCCTTCTATATATTCCATTAAAATAAAATTATTGGTTAATCCAAATAATTTTGGACCTATATCATTGCTATTTGCTAACCTTAGCATTTCACCTTCTCGCATCATTTCATCTCTATCCGCATCCAAACGCCTAATCTTTAGTGCATTAATGCCTTTTTCAGTATAACCAAGTACAACTATTCCGACATGACCTTTTCCCAAGACTTTTATTTTATTTATTGACTTAGATCCTTTGAATTCTAATGCAGTAATTCCTAATTGCTTCAATTCCTCAATTCTTTTTTGAAGTTCGATCTCATCATTTTTTGGATAGCAAAGAATTCTTTGAAATGTATTAGAATATTCAGATTGTGAAGAAATTGGGAAAAATTCTGCAGGTTCTTCCAGTATTCAAATCACCATCTTCATTCAAATTATTAAAATGTTAATATTGATAATTTTAACCTTGAAAAGGTCCAAATTATTGGTATGTATTTTGAAATTAGCATATTATTAATATTTAAAAAAATTTCGCGTGTTAAAAAATGAGCACAAATTTTGGGCTTTATTTCTTTTATACTTGCCAAAAAATTGAGATAGAAAAAAAGAAAACAAAATTATCATCGTCTTATCTTAATAGAATCAGTACGGATGAAATTCTGTCAAATAGTCTTTCGATATTTAGATGCGTTATCTTAGAATAAAAAGACTATATAAGAAGTAGTTTTTTTTAAAGAATGTGGTCCAAAATAAATGAAAGTAGCCGTTCTTTTTAGCGGAGGCAAAGATAGCTGTTATGCACTTTGGAAAGGATTTTCTGATGGATTGGAAATTACTTTTTTAATTTTAGTATATCCGGAAAATCCTGAGTCTTGGATGTTTCATTATCCGAATGTTAGATGGACTGAACTCCAAGCTAAAGCATTAGGACTGCCCTATATAATAATTAAAACTTCTGGAAAGAAGGAAGAAGAATTAGAAGATCTAGAAAAAGGGCTTAAAAGTCTTAAAAGGGCCAAGAAAATCGAAGCAATAATATCGGGTGCAATAGCCAGCAAATATCAAAAAGACAGAATTGAGGGAGTTTCTAAAAGACTAGGAATAAAAAGCATAACCCCCTTATGGAATGAGGAGCAAGTAAAAGTCGTTAAGAAAGAAATTACATCTTTTGAGATTATAATGACTGCATGTCATGCTATGGGTTTTAATAAGGAATGGTTAGGAAGAAGGATGAATCTAGATGTATTAAATGAATTAATCAACCTAAATAAAAAGTATGGAATTAATATTTCTGGTGAGGGAGGTGAATACGAGACTTTCGTAACTGATGGCCCTAATTTTAAAGAGAAAATAAAAATATTAGATTTTGATTTACAATGGAATAATTTTTTTGGATATCTTATAATAAAGAATGCTATATTAGAAAAAAAATAATTTGCAATATATCAAGATTTATTCTATAGTTGCGTGTTTTTTTCGCAATTCATCCTCAGTTTTACCTAATTTGCTGATAACTTCAGCAATTACGCTATCTAAAAATATTGATGCCGAAATTTCAAACATAGTACCCAGTGGAGCCAGAGGCGCATGAATGCCAGATATTTGCCTTAAAAAATAATCCTTCTCTCTTGCTAACTGGGCTCTACCCCTAATTTGAACGATATGATCGGCAATTTTCCCTAAAGATGAATCTGGATATGATGACACAGCGATTATTTTAGCGTCTACCTCCTTTGCGATCTCTGCTGCAATTACAACTAATTTTGTTGTACCTGAACCGGAAATTGAGATTATTAAGTCGTTTTTTCCTATAGCAGGAGTTATCGTTTCTCCCATGACATATACATTAAAACCAAGGTGCATCAATCTCATTGCGAATGATTTGCCAATTAATCCACTACGACCTACCCCAATAATTAGAATTCTATGTTCTTTTGCTTCAAGCATCATCTTTACCATTTTTTCAACTTGATCTTTTGAAACATTAGAAAGTATTTCTTGTACACTACGCATAATTTGATCCACAGCCTGGTCGTATGCAATCAATGTCAATTTAATTGCCCCTGAAACCCTACTTCAATTATATGATAGATATTCAAAGATATCGTTTTCTCGAACTTAATAAATTTTAATCAAGTGCATCTACTTATTAATTGTAGTACCAATTCTGGCAAATCCTAAGTTAGGATTCAGAAATAGTTTTCATCAAATTTTAACTTCTCTGATAAACGCACTAAATATCATCATGCATATTGCTATTATGCTAAGCACAATTAGCCCAGGAATGAAAAGCCCTGTCATATCCTTAAGAAATCCGATCATAAAAGGTCCTAAAATACCTCCGACTTCACCAAAAGAGAAGTATAAACCTCCTGCGGCCCCCATTCTATTCGGACCAACTTCTGGCGCATCCATCAATAATGTAAGCAAAACTGGAGTTAACGAACCGAGACATATTCCAACAGCGATTATCCCGAATATAAGGAGAGATCCTGTAGCCTTTCCTATAGCTATAATAGAAAGACCTATTGTTAATAACATTAATGATGCTGATAATCTTCTAGATCCTAGAGAATAGGCCATTCTTGGAATAAATAAACCTCCAATAATTCTAAATATATTAAAAATCGCTGCAAGAAATCCTGCAAGGGTTAAAGTTAGTTCTTTTGCCTCTAAAATTTTCGGAAGCCAATTATTCAGACTGTGTATTGTAAAAAATGTTGAAAGTCCAATAACAACAATCAACCAAACATTTCTGTACTTTAGAAGTTCGGTTATTTTTTTCCATGTCTTTTCATTCTTTGAAGTGGTAGTATGCTTGTTCGGAATGTTTTTTGCAAATCTGATCCAGATCAACATTACAGTAAATCCGATTAAACCATATAATAAGAAGCAATTTCTCCAAGTCCCAACAAGAGGTAGAATAATGCTATTAGTCGCTCCTAGCGAAAATGCTGTTCCAGAAGATACGCCAGTGTAATAAAGTCCAGAGGCAGTTCCTCTCTCTCTGCCTGAAAACCATGTAGCAACTAATTTTGGCAGACCTAAAGATATCATAGGAGCTCCAAACCCAAATATTGCTGTAGGTAGAATAAGGCTATAAAAATTCTGTCCAAGAGCTCTAAGGGCGCTTGATAGTGAAATAAAAAAAATTCCAAAAGTTATTGATTTTTTTATTCCAAATCTATCAATTATCACACCTTCTGGATAAGATGCAATCATAAATGATAATGGCCAAGCACTTCCAATTGCCCCAATTTGGGTATATGTTAGATTTAGTTCCAACATTATATCTGTAATTAATGGAGCTATCGAAAAGCATATCAAGCCGAAGCAAAAGTAAGTCATCCAAGCCATGAAAAGCATAGCCCATCTATAGCTTTTTTTAGGTTTTAATGACATATTAGCTGCATTCATCGACTAACTCTCTCTATCAAACCATTTTAATGAAAGTGATTTCGTTATCTGCATAATAATTTTTAAAAAAAAATACTAATGCTCTATGGGCGTTAAAATATATTTGAATATTAAAAACCAAAAAATTTTCAAAAAAAATAAATTTGGATAGAGAAACATTGACTATTGATTGTTTTATAAATAATAAAAGGATATTACCATAATTTCCATGGCAATATCTCAGCCAGTCTAATATTACATTCGAGATTGGGCAATGTGATAAAAAAATATGAATAAAATCCTAAGATTAAAAAGAATAGAGCAATTATTATTACGCAATAATCGATGCTCCTTAATTTTAGTATAATATAAGAAACTCTTTTTTTCGATACATCAAAGGCTCTAGATTCAAGTGCCTCAGCAAGCTCAATACTTCTTTTTATTGCCAAAACGATAAGAGGAATTAAAATTGGCATGTAATTTCTTATTCTCTTAAATAGGTTACCTTTATCTAATTCAAGCCCTCTAGATCGTTGTGCGTCCATTATAGTCTGAGCCTCAATTGCCATTGTCGGTACCAATCTTACAGCTGTTGTAAAAGTAAAACACAAGGCATATGGAATATGCATTTCTTCTAAAGCTAAACCTAGGTCATCTGGAGACGTTGTCATAAAAAAAAATGAAAAAGATGATATTAGAACTAGAAATCTAAACATCATGGTTAATGAGAATGTTAAAGTGGAACCAGTAATAAAATTAGCAAGAAAAATCAATAAGGCAAAAAATGCACCGCCTCTCAAGGAGAAAATCCATCTTTTAAAAGATTTAGCTAAAAGAATCATTGGTATTTGAACGATAAAAATAACTGAAAATAATAATAAATTAGAGAATAAAATTGATAAAATAAATATTACACATAAGAGAACGAGTTTGGATCTTGGATCGAGTAGATGGATTGGTGTTTTAATTTTAGTAAATTTAAATCCATCAAATAGTCTCATCGACAAAAAACATCATCTCAAAAATTTTTCTAGAATTTTTTTTGCTTCAAATACATCGACAATCTTTTGCTCCACTCTAAGATTTGAAAGCATATTAATTAAAATGCTTATTTGAGGCATCAATAATGAAGCTTCGTCCAGAATTTTTTTATCCGTTAATATATCAGTGCATGATCCAGTAGCAATTATTTTACCTCTTGATAGTAATACTATCTTTGGTTTAGTTTCAGCAACGAATTCAACATCATGCGTTACAATAATTACCGTTTTCCCTTGAGAATTCAATTGCTTAATAAAGTTTCCAAGTTTACTTTTTTGGTCATGATCTTGACCTATTGTCGGCTCATCAAGAATTATATATTTTGGATCCCAAGCGAGAACAGAAGCAAGCGCCAATCTTTTCCTTTCGCCTCCACTAAGCATAAACGGCGAGATATCAGAATACCGGGTTAAATTTAAAATTTCAAGTATCTTCTTTATTCTTTTTTTTGCTATCTTCTCATTGAAACCAAAATTTTTTAGGGAGAAAAGTATTTCGTCTTTTGCAGTCTCACAAAATAACTGATGTTCTGGATTTTGAAAAACCAACCCTACCTTTCTAGAAAGAGAAGCTACACTTGATTTTTTCGTATCTATTCCATCAATAAGAACCTTTCCATGTGTAGGTTTAAGCAATCCATTTAAATGTTTAACAAGGGTTGTTTTTCCCCCTCCATTCTCACCCATTATAGCGATGAATTCTCCCTCTTCTATTTCCCAATCAATTCCATGAAGTATTTCTTTCCCATTAGGATATGTAAAGTAAAGATTTTCGATCGTGATCATTTCATTTTCCTTTCTAGAAGCTGGACTGCTTCCGATATATCCACGGGTATTTTTTTTATTTGGATTCCATCTTTTCTAAGAAGATGAAATAGAAGACTTACTTTAGGTATACCTACTCCAATTAAATAGACATCTTCATTATACGCCTTTGTGGGGGGGCCATCCAGTAATATTCTGCCTTCATTCATGATCAAAACTCTTTTTGCATATTTTGATGCTAAGTCTAATCTATGTTCTACTAAAATTAGAGTAATCCCCAGTTCATCATTTAATTTTGAGATTGTCATCAACAAATCATTAGATGCTTTCGGGTCTAAAAAGGAAGTAGGTTCATCTAGAACAATTATCTCAGGGCGCATGGCTAAAACAGAAGCTATAGCAACTCTTTGCTGTTGCCCTCCAGAAAGTTCGTAAGGCGCATAATCTCTTAGGTTTTCAGTACCAGTGACTCTTAATGCCCATTCTACCCTTTTTTTTATTTCCTCTCTTTGAAGTCCTAGATTTTCAGGTCCGAAAGCAATATCTCGCTCTACTGAAAGGGAAAAAAGTTGATTCTCGGGATTTTGGAATACAAATCCTACGGACCTTGCCAATTCACTAATTTGGCGATTGCGAGTATCCATACCTAATATTTTAATCGTTCCTTCAAAATCACCGTTATAAAAATTTGGAATGAGTCCATTGAGGCACCTACATAGAGTGGTTTTTCCACATCCACTTGGCCCAGTAAGAATAATAAAATCTCCTTTTTCTATTGTCAAATTAATTTCTTGCAAAGAAGGAGATTGAGTGCCCGCGTAAGTGAAATGTAAATTCTCGATTTCTATTTGAGCCAATAATGGATTCACCTAATCGAATTATTTTCATTTGCAATTAGAAATAGATCAAAATTTTCATTAAATATTAACGCGAACTCGTAAACAGTTTTTCATAATTGAGTGTTTTTTTGAACTTTTAAATTTGTCTTAAATGAGAATATTAAGAAAGTTTTTCTCTTATCTTATCAATGCATTTCTCAATAATATCATCAATGTCTCCTACCCCATTTATTCCTGCCGCCATCGCATGTCCTCCTCCAGAACCATTAAGTCGTTCAGCTATCGGTATTGCAATATCTTTTCCTAAATGTATCCCAGTTTTTTTATGAAAATTCTCTTTGCACCTTAGACTCATAATGAATCTATCGTTATTTCTTCCACCAACAATCGAAACATGCGCTCCAACATAATTTAATATTCTTGCGACTGAAGCCTGGTAGGAGTTTACTTCAGAAGCTGCGATTATCCAATTATCTGCTCTAGAAATTACCAATCTTTGGAGGGCTTTTAATCTTGCAATTATTTCAGGTTTATTGAGGGGGACCCTCATAATTGAAATTGCATCCTCAATGGAAGCTCCGAAATGGATTAATTCAGCTACATTAATCAAACACTTAGAAGAAGCTAGAATAAAATGTCTAGTATCATAAACTATACCGATCAAGATAACGTTAGCAACTTTTTTTGATGGCTTTAATTTGTATCTTTTATACATTTCATATACAATTTCGCATGTCGATGAAACTTTTTCATTAATTATGATACATGAAGTACTCTTTTTTAGATCAGGATGAGTTGTATGATGATCTATAATAACCAAAGGTATTTTTAAATTTGTTAGAGATTCATAATGATTTCCCAATTGTCGAATGTTATTAGTATCTGCTAAAATGATGAGATCGGCTTTAGTGGATAAAATTTCAGTAATTGACTTTATTGGAATGAAATCTACTACCCTTTTTGCTAAGGTATTCATTCCCCCGGGAGTAATTATCTTTACAATTGCCCCTTTTTTTAAATTTTTGATCAAGGATTTAATTGCATATGCAGAACATATAGCATCGGGATCAGCATTTTGATGGCAATAAATAAAAATCTTTTTTGATTTTTTTAATAGCTTCTCAAAGAGTCTAAGTCTATACAATAATTTTATCCTCGTTGGCTATCAAGCAGTTAAAAAAGTGGATACAGAAACATGCTCTACTATTTGTAATTTTTTTTATTGTGGGAATACTGATATAATTAGAAGATTCTAAAAATTGCGATTATAAAAAGTCAATTGATGATAACGCATATAAATAGAAAATTAAAATATTCTTTATATTTTACCACCCATCTTTTCTTGAAGCTTTCCCTGAATTTCCTTAATTCTTTCTTTTGTTCTTTCTTCTTGTTTTCCAAGAACTGTAACTCTCGTATTTAGAAGTTCATTTTTTTCTTCAAGCTCACTTAATAAACTTTTTCTGTTCGATTTAATCAGAATATTTCCTACGTTCTTATAAACTGGAGTTTTATCCACTATCTTTTTTAATTCTGAAATTGCTTTATCGGTTTCTGTTAACTCTATTTCTAACTGCTGTTTTTGAGTAACAACAACTTGCAAGGTTTGTTGTAATTGTTGTAATCGCATAAGTTGTTCCCGTATTTGAGGGGGTAATTCTGCTTCTTCACCCATCTAATTCACTCTTCCATTCTTTCCTATGAAATATTAAAGTATATAAAGCGAGCGCACTAAATAATAAGAATTATTCAAAATTTGTTGTCTCAATAATTTTAATTACTTTTTCCCAAGCCTTTAAAAATCGTAAATGAGTATTTAATGCTGCTCTTAAGGCTACTGTATCTTTTGCCCTTATGATCAGCAAGATGTCTTTTTTTCTCTTCAATATTTCTACTTTAGATCTAGTGGTAGGTGATTTTTTTGATTCGGGTTTTAATGCTTTGAGTATTGATTCTGCCTGCTTTTCTGTTTTAAATCTTATCTGCATTTTTGCTAAAGATTTCCAATCCATTATTATGATACCACATTACTTTTTTAATTAGTAAGTTCAAACCCACTTCAGATTCCCCAGGTGGTGAAGTAAGAGCGATTTTAATTATACTGTTATTTGTCATAGAAAAATGAAGTGAAACCTTATATTTCCTACATAAATTCGAAGATAAATAGGGTAGTGTTAGGAAGTCCGATACTTCTTCTACAAATTTAAGAGATTCTTTTTCTAAACTATCTTCAAAAGACATTAGTTCTGCTGAATATTTTTTTCTACGTTGATGATTTGAGTCTTGTTGTTTTACAAAATTGACTCCTGCCAACAACATAATAGGTGGGGATAATCTGAGTTCGTTATTGAATAGTTTAAAAAACTTAATTATACCTGGATTTCCGTTTTTCCTATATATTAGGATTAAACGATCGGATCCTAATTCTTTTAGTTTATTTATTAATTCTCTAATGCCAATCTTTCCTCGGTTAAATCTCACAACATGAGGTATTGAGTTTGTAAGATTACGAGCGAAAGTTCTTAAATTTCGGGAAGGTTTTCTACAAGTGGTTAAAGCTATCACTTGACTCTTCCTGAATTTATTATCGGCTTTTAAGTTTCATTTTTTTTCTGCCTTCCATACTTGACAATTGGGCTACTTTGGTAGATTCGATAGTTTTTTCTCCTTCTTCTAATAAAGTGGCGCCACCTTTAGAAGCTCTTAATGCAATTTCTCCAAGCTTTGTAAATGGTAAGTATGCGCCTCCAGCAAATTTATAATTACATTTTTTACAATGCCAGATACCAACACTTAATCGCTTAACAGTCTTTAAGTGACATTTGGGGCATTCGTGCTTGTCTCTAATGCGAGATACAATCTCAACGTATCTTTTTCGTGGGGATGTGCCGTATCTTGAGCCTAAACTTCCTCCAATGCCGATCTTCTTAGTCCTTGGAATGTTTCACAGCCTCCGAGATTTTTGATCGTAGAACTTTCGATTTCTCAATAGCAGTGCTAGTTGCCTTTTTAACTTCATCTATCGTTAGTTCACCATCTCCTCCCTTTTGTAAAGCAGAAATATGTCCCTTTTCATTAACTCCTACAGTTAACCTTGATGACATTATGGCTTCCTCTTTGTAGCCTGGATCTAATACTAAATTTTCTCCTAATTTGGCAAAAGTAATAGATATCGGGCAATTGGTTATCGGTAGAGGTTTTTCTTTTGATTTATAAACCAATTCATTATTCTTGAATTCAAATTCTTTCATCTTTGAACTAAGTAGAGCCGATACTGAAGCAATAGTCGAGGCATCTATGAGGTTCCCATCATGATCCATCACATTAATATCAACAAAAACAATAAAAACTTTGTTTCCAGGATCAATACAAAGTTTTTCAAGATCTACCATTTTGGATTCTCGAATACTTCTATCAACAATTCTAGCCAACTCGATCGAGTCCTCATTCGGAGGACCTTCTTCAAAAGTGGGCGAAGCGATAGGAGTAAATTCAGCATTTACACTCAGGGCTCCTTGATCTGGGGTATCTAAAAAAGGGGTCCCGATCTCTACTTGTACTCCAGCAATTACGCGGGTATTACCCAATATTACTTGAGCAGAGCCATTAGCTTTTTCTATTATTTTGGTTTTAATCTCAAGTTCACGATGATCCAATAAATCTCTACCATCTATACGTTTACCTTTTTTCACTAACTCTAAAATATCGTCTTTTTCTAGGTTTATTATAGAGCTTTTATGTGGTGTCGCTGACATTGACATTATTATTTCTCACCTTTTTCTTGAATTTTTTGATATTTGTTTTTTAGAGCCTCTTTTTGCATCTCATGAATTTTTTTGCAAGCATTAATAGCCATCTCCAGACCTTTATTAAATTCATCTAATGACAAATTTCCATCCATTTGAAGTAAAGTTATGTAATTAAAATTTGGCATAAAAGCAACTGGCATATCGGCCTCGCCATATTTGTCCTCTGAGTCTGACAAATCCAAGATCATTTTACCTTCAGCTTTTCCAGCTGAACAAGCCGATACTAAATCTCTCATAGGTATGCCAGCATCAGCAAGTGCTAATGAAGCACCTATTATACTTGCACATCTAGATCCGCCATCAGCTTGCAGAATCTCTATGAATATATCGATTGTTGTTCTTGGATAATATTCAGGCATAATTGCAGGCTCTAAGGCCTCCCTAATTACTTTAGATATTTCCTTCTCTCTTCTTGAAGGTGCAGGATTTTTCCTTTCATCTACAGAAAAAGGAGCCATACGATATCTGCACCTTAATATGGCTCTATCCGGACGAATAATGCGTCTTGGG
>Ga0111204_129_pt1 | contig 19382 bp, 20 predicted proteins | sample DeeMarSWOR136_30_FD_80378 | JGI IMG/M metagenome (GOLD analysis project Ga0111204, IMG submission 80378) | Crenarchaeota group archaeon SMTZ-80
ATATAAATAAAAATCATTACATCCCCTTAACATTTCTTTTTTAGATTTATTTGAAATAAGTTTTGTTTAAAAAAAAAATATTGGCCACAATTCATTCAATAAATCTTACTTTAAACAAATAATTTAAATCAAAAGACTTCTATTTAACAAGAATGTCATTAAAATTCATTGATTTTTAAGAGGAGATTATATGTCAAAACAATATTCAAAATATCTGGAAAGGGCTTATGAAAAAATTCCGAAAAAGATTGCCTCAGAAGAACGATTTGAAATTCCTGTGCCATCTTCTGCTATATTCGGTCCTAAGACAATAGTTTATAACTTTGGTGAAATCTGTCAAAAAATGAATAGAGACCCACATCAACTCTTAAAATTTTTAACCAAAGAGATGGCTACCGCAGGATCCATTGACGGAACGAGAGTGTTTTTCCAGGGTAAATTTAATGATCAAACTATCAAACAACTTCTTCATACTTATTGCGATAGATTCATAATTTGTCCAATTTGTAAAAGACCCGATACAAGGGTTGAGAGAGAAGATAGATTCTTGTTCTTGATTTGTGATGCATGTGGAGCCAAATCTTCAATAACATCTCCCTAAATTTGAGGCGTTTGTGTTGAATGGTATCTGTATCAAAATACATAGATATCCAAAATGTTCATTGGTAGCCATTTGCGACCAAGAACTTATAAACAAAACCTTTAGAGAGGGAAGATTAAAACTAGAGATAAAAAAAGAGTTCTATGATGATCGGCGTTGCAGTATTGAAGAGGCCATTGATATCCTAGATAGAGCAGTGCAGGCTAATTTAGTTGGTAAAAAAATTGTAAAAGCCGCTATTAAACATGAATTAATAGATCCTAGAGCCGTGATACAAATAGATGGAATACCTCATGTACAAATAATGAAGCTAGACTTATTGAACTGAAATAAAATACATTTAAATTCTATAAATACTTGAGTTCAAGGACTAAAAGGTTAGCTAAAAATCGATTTTATAAATCCACAATTTTTATTCATATAAAACCTTTAATTTTAATAATATAGTACAAAAATTCTAAAATAGGGCAATTTTGGTCGATAATCAAATGGGGAAGAAAAAAGTATTAAGTGAAGAAATGCTCAGAAGACTAGTGCTTCCAGCTGGAGATCAAGTCCTAGGAATTGTGACGCAAATGCTTGGGTATGATAGGCTTCGTGTGAAAAGTACTGATGGACATGATCGGCTTTGTAGAATTAGAGGTAAAATGAAAAGAAGAGTTTGGATTCGCGTTAATGATGTCGTACTAGTTGATCCATGGGATTTTCAATTCGAAACAAGAGGGGACATAGTCTGGAGGTATACTAAAGGCCAAGCAGAGAGTTTAAAAGCCAAGGGATATTTGAAATTTCAATGAGGCGATATAACAAGTGGTTGATGGGGAGGAAAAAACATCACTCAAGCTTAGACTCAGAGAAAAAAGATATGAAACAGAAAGATTAATGCGAAAAAAAAGAAGCGAAGATATGGACGTTCTAGAGGAAGTATTTGATAAACCAACTTTGATGATAATTTATCGTTTGTTGAACAGTGGTATTTTAAAAAAAATCTTTGGGACAATTAGAGCTGGCAAGGAATCTCGCATATTTTGGGGTGAAGATTCCAATGGAAAGGATATTGCGATAAAAATATTTTTAGTCGGAACCTCTGAATTTAGAAAAGGAATCCTCAAGTATGTAGAGGGGGATAACCGATTTAAACAAATTCCAAGATCAACTAGACCCCTTATCTACTTATGGGCAAAAAAAGAGTTTAAAAATCTTTCACTAGCTAATAAAGCCAGAGTCAGAGCTCCCAAACCGATAGATGTAAATGGTAATATTTTACTCATGGAATTTATTGGAAATAACGGTATTCCAGCACCACTGTTGAGAGAGGCGGTCTTAAAGAATCCTACAAGAATATATAAAAAATTGATGATCTATTTAGCCGCATTATATCAAAAAGCCCACTTAATTCATGGTGATTTAAGCGAATATAACATAATGGTACTAAGAGGAAGACCTGTACTGATTGATTTTTCGCAAGGAGTAAAAATAGACCATCCTTTAGCACACGAACTATTAAAAAGAGATATTGAAAATTTAAACAAATTTTTTGAGAGACTAAATGTAGATATAGAACCTTTTGAATCTTTTTACAGGAGTATTATAAAGAAAAATGGAGAACGTTCTTAGGATAATCATTCCACGTGAAAGAATAGGAGTGTTACTAGGCCATAAAGGCGAAATCAAGTCGAGGGTAGAGAGGATTTTCAAAGTTAAATTAAGAGTTGATAGCGAAGATGGGAATATCGAGATTCTCTCAGATGCGGATCCAACGAAATTAATTTCTGCAAGAGAGACAGTCAAAGCAATAGGAAGGGGCTTTTCTCCCGATAGGGCATTTGCATTAACAAATGAAGAAAATGTATTGGACATCATTGATCTGAGAGAGACTTTTGGTAAGAATGAAAGCGAGATTAAAAGAGTTAAGGGAAGGATCATAGGCAGAGATGGAAAAATTAGAAGAATGTTAGAAGAGTTTACTGAAACTAATATTTCTGTTTATGGGCATACAATATCTACTATTGGAGACTATGATGCCATTTTTTTTGCAAGAGAAGCAGTCCGCATGCTACTTAATGGAAAACAACATTCAACAGTTTATAAATTTCTAATAAGAAAAAGAAGAGAACGAAAAAAGATAGAAAAGACGGAATTATGGGAAAAAGATATTGCGTGATTAATAGAACTTAGTTCTAGATAATCTTGAAAATATTTTGCTCTCATATTTCTAAATCGTTAAAAAAATTAAATTGATTTAAGTTGATCTATTACAAAAAAAAGTAAATTATAATACATCGAATTCTTTTTGATGACAAATACAAGATAATAAAATATACATAGCATTTCCAATTAGAATTCAAGAATAATTGAAAAAAATGGGGAAAAGCGATAGTTAATATAAATTATTACATGAAACATCTATTTTCGCATGATAGATTTCCATTTGTCAGAATCGATGAATATTTTACGAGCATAAAAATGATTGTAATGAAAAACCTGAGGAACCAATAATTCACTCTTTAATATATGTAATTAAATTACAACAGGAGTCTTTTAAATTTGGTAGAGGTTTTTGAAGAAATAAGCCCTGCAGATTTTTTCTATAGAAACAGAGATATTGCTGGTTTTACAAATCCATCTAGAGCAATATATTCAACTATTAGGGAACTTGTTGAGAATTCACTGGATGCATGCGAAATCCATAAAATCCTTCCGGATGTATACATAAAGCTCTTAAAAGACTCCAATTCTTCAGGAGAACCTAATAAATACAGAATTAGGGTAGAGGATAACGGTTCTGGTTTACCATCTGATATAGTTCCTTTAGCCTTTGGGCAGGTATTATTTGGCTCAAAATATAAATTGAGGCAAACCAGAGGAACCTTTGGCCTGGGTGGAAAAATGGCCGTGTTATATGGACAAATTACAACACATTCTGAAACTAAAATAATATCAAGTAACGGCAAATCAACAATATTCGAGTTTCACCTAATGATGGATATAAAGAATAATAAACCTGAAATTCTAAAAAAAGAAACTTATCATAATAACTCTAAATGGCATGGAACAATAATTGAATTTCTTACCGAGGCCGATTACACACGAGCAAAAGCTAAAATTTTAGAATATCTAAAACAAACAGCAATAGTTGCCCCTTATGCTAACATAACATTCGTAGATCCTAAAGGTAGATTCTTCAAATTTGATAGATTTACAACCACGATGCCAAGACCGTCAATAGAGACTACTCCACATCCTCACGGAGTAGATGTCGAAACTATTAAAAGACTAGTCGGCATTACAAAAGCTAAAAATATGAAAGATTTCATGAGAGCACATTTTCAAAGAGTTGGCGAGACTACCGCAATTAAATTTTTGGATTTTTCTAAGGTTGATCAAAAGAGGAATCCGAAGGATATTACGCCCGAAGAAATTGTTTTGCTTGTTGATGGAATGAAGAATTACAATGCGTTTATGCCACCCGATGCAAGCTGTCTTTCCCCTCTTGGGGAGGAGTCATTAAAGGCGGGTATACAAAAAGAGTTCAATCCTGAATTTATTGCGGTTCATCAAAGAAAACCTTCAGCATATTCCGGATTCCCATTCATAATTGAGGCGGGAGTCGCATATGGCGGGAATATTCCAAGAACCGGGAATATTCTCCTTTACAGATTTGCAAATAAGATACCTCTCTTATTTGATGAAGCTAGCGATGTTTCTTGGAAGGTTATACACAATATGGTAAACTGGCGGCACTATAAAATTAGCGCTGATGACCCATTAGCCGTATTTATTCATATATGTAGCCTGAAGATTCCTTACAAAACAGTAGGAAAAGAATTTATAGCTGACAGACCAGAAGTCGAGCGTGAAATCTTAAATGCAATAAGAGAGGTTGCAAGGCACCTATCTATCTATTTATCCAGAAAAAATTTCATTGAAAAGGAAAGGAAAAGACTCGATATATTTTCAAAATATTTACCCAAGATGGCTTCTTTTTCAACAAAGTTGGCAAAAAAAGAGAAAGAGCCAGATATTATGCCGCTTATAAGGGGTTTAAAGAAATATGAGGAACAAAAAGAGTGAAAGTTCAATTAAAAAGAAAAAAGAGATAATGATTCAAACATTACACAATTTTGGCCTTCAGATATATGACCAACTATGGAATTGTGAATTTCCATGGACTAAAATGCCAAGCAGATCCATCAATAATATTTTTTACGATTCAAATTTAAGGCAATATATTTTAGGAGATAAAGCTGTAAAGAGAAGTGCCAATAACATAAGGCATATACGACCTCTAACTCAAATGATTTGGACCGCATTATTCGCTAATGAATTGAGTACACAAAAGAAAACCAGCACTCTCAGAGATGTTTTTTATTCAGCTCAAGCTTATGAGATGAGTTTTAAGGATCAGCAGGAAAGTGATAATATAATAACCGACTTAGAGACTGTCATTGGGCACTCAAGAGAAGATTTTAATGTCTTCCCTGAGGAAAGAAGTTCAATATTCGGGGATCTAACTATAGAATATACATCACCTGGATACGAGGGAAGAAGATTAAATTTAACCTCACATCCCGATGGTATGATGATAGGTCCAGCATTAACAAATGCTGAATTCGCAGATTGCAAGGCAGATAAAGTAATTGCAATCGAAAAAGGCGGCCTATTTACACGATTTGTTGAAGAGAGAGTGCATGACAAATTCAAAGCAATCTTAGTTCATACTGCAGGTCAAGCTCCAAGGGCAACTAGGGATATACTTCGTAGGTTAAATCAAGAATTAGAATTGCCAGTCTATATATTTACAGATGGAGATCCTTGGGGAATGCATATTGCAATGGTAATCATATCGGGCTCTGCAAATGCAGCACATCTACGAGATTTAAATACCCCCGATGCAAAATGGTCAGGTGTATGGGCATCAGATATTGTTGAATATAAACTACCGAGTGATAAGCTGACTGAACTCGATATCAAAAGACTTCATGAATTGAGAAAAGATCCTAGATATCGAGGAAAACTTTGGAAAAAAGAAATAAAAACTTTTCTAAATATTAAGAAGAAAGCTGAACAAGAGGCTTTCAGTCGCTATGGTTTGACATATATTGTTGATGAGTATTTACCAACTAAATTAGAAGCTATGGAAGAGTAATCTCGAATAACATAAATCGGAGTACGTTGATAAAACAATAATATAAATGAATAATTTCAAGGCAAATATTGGATATTTCAAGATGAACGAAAAAATGAAGAATGAAATCATTGGGCATGGCACTTGGTTAGATAAAATTGCTTATGAATTACTCAATAGAGAGAGAAGGATTGGCCGAAGAAGTGATATCATAAAGACAGAGAGTGGGCTTGGGGCTTCAGGATTGCCACATGTAGGAAGCTTCAGTGATTGCGCCAGATCTTATGGAATAAAGTTAGCTCTTGAAGAATTTGGAGCAAAATCAGAATATATAGCTTTTTCAGATGACAAAGATGGTCTTCGCAAGGTTCCAGAGGGAATGCCCAAATCTTTAAAAAAATTTTTAGGATTTCCAGTTACATCAATCCCAGATCCCTTTAAATGCCATACTAGTTTTGGCGATCATGTAAGTTCTCTGTTAATCGATGCCATGGACAAAAGTGGGATTGAATATACTTTTTACTCTGCTACTGAGGCTTATCGTAAAGGACTATTTAATAATCAGATCGAATCGATCCTACTCAACTCTGAAAAAATTGGAAAGATTATTCATGATGAATTAGGTCAAGAAAAATATGTTGAAATGCTTCCATATTTTCCAGTCTGTGAAAATTGCGGCCGTATTTACACTACTACCACACAGGAGTTCTTCTTAGATGAGAAGAAGATATCGTATGTCTGTGATGGAATGAAGTTACATGATCAACGAATAGAGGGATGCAAGCATAAAGGAGAAGTTAATATCACAAAGGGTGAGGGCAAACTCAGTTGGAAAGTTGAATTTGCAGCAAGATGGGATGCATTAGAGATCAATTTTGAAGCTTATGGAAAGGACATAGCAGACTCTGTTAGAGTCAATGACAGAATTTGCAAAGAAATTCTGAATTATGAACCACCCATGCACGTTAGGTATGAAATGTTTCTAGATAGAGGAGGAAAGAAGATCTCTAAATCCAAAGGTAATGTATTCACTCCTCAAGTATGGTTAAAATATGGATCGCCTCAATCCCTTTTATTGCTAATGTTTAAAAGAATTACCGGAACAAGAACTATCTCTTCCTCTGAGATCCCAAAGTATATGGATGAGATCGATGAACTTGAACAAGTATTCTTTGATAAGAAAAAAATTAAAGATAAAAAAGAACTTGCAAAGCTAAAAGGATTGTTCCTTTATAGTTGGTTATTAAAACCTCCAGCAAATCCTAGGGTATATGTACCATACAATCTCTTGGTTTACCTTTCGAGAGTTGCCCCCAAAGATAGAATTGAAGACTTCATCATAGATAAATTGAGGATCTACGATTACATCAAAGACTCTCCCTCCAAGGGAATTATACACAAAATCAACTATGCCATAAATTGGTCAACAGATTTTCAGCAAATTGAGAAGGTTGAGATTTCACTAAGTCCTAATGAAAAAAACGCAATAAATGAACTGATAGAAACAATGCAGATGGAAGTTGATGAAGAAAAAATACAATATTCTATCTTTGAACTAGCAAAAAAACATGACATTTTGCCAAAAAATTTTTTCAGAGTGCTCTATACTATTCTTCTTGGAGTCCCACAAGGTCCAAGATTGGGATCCTATATCAAGACCATGGGAAAGGAATTGGTATTGAATTCTTTAAAGGAAGTTTTGAAAAGTTATAAAGAAAAACAATAAAATATGATGAATTAATACCTAATCGGGTTATAACTTTTATTTTCATGTATTACAATATAATGGATATTTCAAGAAAACCATTAAACAATTAAGGCTAATTTTAAATGTGGTTATAATATGCCAAAAGGAATGATTTTAGAACATATAGGCATGATTGTTAAAGATCGAGATGAATCACAAGAATTTTTTACAAAAGTAATGGGGTTTAAGGTTCTTAGAAAGTATGAAACTGATACTCAGAGAGTGGCCTATCTATATTTGAACGACCAATTATTAGAGCTAAATGAGATTTATTCAAAAGATCGTCCTATAGGGCTTTCACATTTAGGTTTTAGAGTAGAAGATATGAAAGAGGCTATGGAAGAGTTGGAAAAACATGGTGCTGAACTTATTGAGGGGCCAATTAAATTTCAACCTAAGATACATGCCACTGCCGAAGTAACAGAAGAAAAACTCCTAAGAGCATTAAAACCCATCAAGAAACCTTACTGGCTAATATCTATGTTCAAAGACCCAAATAATGGGATAACATTAGAGTTATTAGAGCGCTAAAATATTGAACAAATAATATCTAATCAAATAACAGAAATACTTCCTTTAGAACTATGACTGAAATATACTTAGACATTCGAATTTATCTTTTAACATTCGCAGATCGAATAATTATATTTTATTAGGGCTCGTAGTCTAGTACGGATCATGACACTGGCCTCCGGAGCCAGAAGTCCGGGGTTCAAATCCCCGCGGGCCCGCCACCTTTTGGGCGCGCGCGCGGAACGAATAAGGAATTATGCTGAAAATAATGCTGAGAAAGTACGAAAGGCAGCGAAGATGGCAATGAGGAAAAGAAGAAAATTGTATATTCCACGAGATGATTAGAATATAATCTTCTTTTATTAAACATAATCTAGTCTGAGCAATTATGCTATTCTGCAGGCTATTCCTTTTTTTTCAATTCCAATTTTGTTTATGAATAATCCCCTTACGCAAGATACTATGTTTGAGTCATGTGCTGATGGATTGAATAGAAAGAATGAAGTTATTCTAGGGTCAACTAGAAATCCTAGTGTTGCTTGAATGAAATTGTAGGTAGCTTTAAAATCAGTTGAAAGAATCAAATCAGTTAGACTATTAAAAATTAAATTGAAGGGCCCAGTTGGATGGTCTTTTAGAATTGGGGAAAGCAATGTCTGTAAATTTAGATCAATTTGCACGACTCCCTTTTCATTATCAAGTATTTGTTGAATAACTGTTCCTTTCTTTGTTAGGAGGACGATGTTTTCTTTGTTAGAAACACATTCAATTGCAATATCTCTTACAAACTTTCCATATTCTATAGAGGGATCGAACTCAAAGAGAATTTTTTTCCCTATTAATTGATTATGCTTTAATCCTAATTGTTTAGAGAATTTGTCTAATTTAGTTTCATCGAGATATTTTTTCACTTCAACCAAGAGATCTTTAGGGGTAAATGGCTTTAAGAAATGACCATCTGCTCCAGCATTAGCAGATAATGTTCTGTCAGTATTGCGCCCTAGAACAGTAAACATGATAACTGGAATCTTCATAGTCTTGTTTTGCGATTTTAGGATTTGACAGATTTCAAATCCACTCTTTCCTTGCATTACTACATCTAAGAAAATAAGGTCAGGTATTTCTGTTTCAGCTATCTGAAGTGCTGCTTCTCCATTAGTAGCAAGAATAACATTATATCCTTTTTTTTCTAAGATCTTGTTGGCTAAATTCAGAGTATCTAGCTCATCATCAACTATTAAAATTTTATCAGACAGAACAGATCACCTTCTTCTTTTTTTTGGGCAAAATAAAGGTAAATTTGGAACCTTTTCCTTTACCTTCTGACTCAACCCATATTTTACCACCATGAGCTTCTACTAGACCCTTTGTCACATTGAGGCCTAATCCCGTACCCTTGATGTAATTTGGTTTTTCAATGGAGGCAAAGGGCTCAAAGACTCTTTCTAAATCCTCCTTCTTGATGCCCAACCCGGTATCTGAGACTTGTACTTTGATAGCATCGTCTCTATCTTGTACATGAAGGAATATTTCTCCATCATCTGGAGTGAACTTAGTCGCATTATCTAGCAGGTTCATACAAACTTGGCTTAATTTTACAAGGTCCCCTTGAACAGGCAACGCTTTTTTTGGGAGTTTGACATGAAGATTTTTTCTTTTCCCGATAATAGGTTTAACTTCATTAATACAATCACGTATTATATCACGAAAGTCAATATATTCAAGATTTAATTGGAGCTTCCCAGATTCAATTCGCCTTATATCGAGAAGGTCATCAGTGATCTTAATGAGTCGATCAGCATTCCTCTTAATCACTTGCAAGTCAGAGTAAATCTCATCTGATATTTGCTCGCACTCGTCCGAAAGGATGTATTCCACGTACCCCATAATAGAAATAAGGGGCGTTCTAAGCTCGTGGGTTGCTGAGGCAATGAACTGATCCTTCATTCTATCCAACCTCTTTTGTTCAGATATATCAATGATAGCGCCTTGAAATCCTAATATTTCATCATTTTCATCCTTGAGTGGATAAGAATTTATTATCACATCAATCATTCCCTCTTCTTTGTTTCTTAATTTGGTTTCAAATCTTTTGACAATACCTTTTCTCGCAAGCTCAACAAACCTCTCACGGTCTTCTGGATTGACATATAGGTCCTTAATATTGATCTTCTTCAGTTCATCGAGGTTTCTGAAACCAAACATTGAAACACCCACAGGATTCATCTCTAAAATTTTTCCTTCAATACTCGTTGTATATATAGCGTTCAATGAAGCGTTGTAGATGTGCTTAAACTTCTCTACTGACTTATGTAGCTCGGCTGTTCTCTCGCTAACTACCTCCTCTAAATATTTAGAGTAACCTTTAAGCTTCTCGCTCATCCTCTTATGTTCGGTGATATCATCTATGATGCTTATAATGTGGGTCGCATCGCCTTTTTCGTTTTTCAATGGAGTTTTTTTAACAAGTAATGTTTTTGTATTTCCATCTTTATCCTTAAAAAGATGTTCATAGATATCTATTGCGGATTTTTTTTCAATAACTTCGGTGTCTTTTTTCCTGATCAAATCGGCTTCTTCATTAGAGTGGTGTTTATAATCATTACTTCCTATAACTTCATCTTTAGATTTACCCAATAATTCACAATAAGCCTTATTTGCCATCATAAAACTGAAATTTTTATTTTTTATGAAAGCAGGGAAGGGGATGTTATCTATGATAGCCTCCAAGAATTGCTTTGAATTTCTTAACTCAGTCTCAATCAATTTTTGCCCGCTGATATCTGTTATTATCCAAAGAATGGCATTTTCGTTTCCATATTTTATCAATTTTGATGTGAGTATCCCTTCTATCCTTTGCCCATCTTTTGTTATTAGAGTATATTCGTATGGAACAACTTCCATTTCCTTCTTATGTGACTCGTAACTCTTCTTTACTATATGCCTTGATTCAGGTGCGATAAGGGTTAGGAAGTTAAAATTAGGTGAGTAGAAATCTTCCTTTTTAAATCCCATTATATCTACGCATTTTTGATTAGCATACAATATTCTGCCATCTTTGTTGATGAAAATCATGTTTGGGGATTCTTCTGCGAGATTTCTGAATTTCTCCTCAGACTCTTTTAGTTTTTCTTCAATATCTTTTCTCTCAGTAATGTCAACAATTATTGCTTGAAAACCCACTGTTTTGCCTTCAATTTTAAGCTTTGAAGGTTTTGATAAGAGATTAAGAACACGTCTGTCTTTATTTAGTACTCGAAATTCTAACATCCTAGGTTGTCTATTTAACAGCCCAATATTTAGGAATAAACGAAATATTTTGCCTTTATCTTCTGGATGGAGAAAGTCCCTAAAAGACCGACTCAACATTTCATGGGAAGAATAACCGAATAACTCAATTGCGGCCTTATTCAGATAATTAAAATTTCCCTTTTTGTCTGTAGTGACTATAGGCACACCTGCATAATTGACTAGGTTTCTGTATCTTTGCTCAGATTCGATAAGCTTTTTCTCCACAGCCTTACGGTCTGTAATATCTCTAAAAATTGCTAAATCTGCTTGTTTTCCTTCATAATCTATCTTCTTTGCGGATACTTCAAATACTATTATTTTGCCATCGACAGAAAATTCAATTTCATAAGGATCAATATTCGACCCCATCATTCTTTTAGTTAACTGCTTTAATAGTAGAGCTTTGTTTGTTATTTTGCTGCCAAATTTTATTTTTAAAAAACTTTTTCCGATTAATTCTTCTTTATTAATCCCGATTTTTTTCTCTGCCTTTTTATTAATTGCCAAGAACTTACCTTTTGAATCAACAATTATTGCTGGATCTGGCAATGATTTAAATAATAATTCAAATTTGTTTTCAGTCACACATTCATTGCAAATTTCTTTTGACTCGAACTTTTGCATACAAGTTCAGCTCGTTAATCTAAATTAATTTGATTGACTAAACATGATTTTCTACGGTTTCTTCTAACGCATCTCAGCCACCAGAACTAGATGTTACTAAAAATTTTCACTAACACTAATTATATTAGTCCAATATATAAATAATAGTCATATGAAATTTTACCTCGGTTAATATTAGCGCGTACTAGTACTTTATCGGTCCAATTTATTGATGAGGAATCTCAACACAGACCCTAAAACAATATGTAGCGCACGCTAACATTCGAGCGTGACAGAATTAATTTGTAATGAAAAGATAGCGAAAGCTTTAGAAAAATTAACTTTTAATTCTATTCACCGAGTCAGTATATTTGTACATAGCTGATATAACATCACTTGCTTGCTCTGGAAATTCGTACATAGGAATTCTTACCTTTTTATGTTTCTCAAACTTGGTTTTTAATTTTTCAGTTAGTTGCCAATCTCCGGAACCATAAGATATTACTGGTTTATTAGGGTGTTTCATAAGAGTGTCAATAAGAGGATCTATATTCTCTAGATCCCAACCTTTAGCAAGCATTAATCCCATTAGCACGGCATCGACATTCGGATCCTCAAGCATACCTTTCAAACCGCACTCGTAACATTTTTCCAATCCATGATTGGAAACTGCTGGCCAAATATCAAAAGGATTTCTGACTTCAATTATAGGCGGACTAATTTCTTCAAATTTTTTAATAGTGTTCTCAGATAAAGTTGCTACTTTCAAACCCCTTGTTTCAAGTGCATCAGACGTCACTACACCCAAACCTCCTGAGGGCGTTATGATGCCCACACGGTTGCCTTTTGGAGGCGGTTGAAATATGAATGCTTTGGCGTAGTTTACTAGATCGCCATAGTTATCTACTCGAATTACGCCCGATTGCCTAAGAGCTGAGTCGACTATAGCATCGTCAGCAGCCAGAGAGGCCGTATGTGAAGCAGCCGCTTTGGCGCCAGCCTTTGTCCTTCCAGATTTCAAAACAAGTACCGGTTTTCTTTTCACAGCCTTTTTTCCAGCTTCAATGAAGCGTCTACCGTCCTTTAATCCCTCTATATACATGCCTATCACTTTGGTCTTTGTATCTTCGCCAAGGAATTCCAAAGCATCAGCATCATCGATATCACATTTGTTTCCAAGGCCAATCACCCTCGATATGCCAAAATGTTCCTTCGTCATTATCCATGTAAGCGTAACTGAACCAAAATTCCCAGTCTGGGCTACATAAGAGGCCCCACCAACTCTTAATTCATCCACATTGGTAAATGTGGTTGAAAAGTTTGCGGGAGCGCTTATGACGCCAGTCGTATTAGGCCCTATTATTCTCATTCCCGCTTCTTTTGCTGTTTTGACTATTTCATCTTGCATCTTTGCTCCTTCTTCATCAACTTCAGTAAAGCCACCAGAGGATATGACAACATTTTTTACGCCCATTTCAGCTAAGTCTTTTACAACACCAAGGACTGCTGCAGCAGGGATCAATACATGGGCAACATCTACAACTTCAGGAATTTTTTTAACATTTTCGAATATTTTAAGCCCAAGAAGCTCTCCTCCTTTGGGATTAACCGGATAAATCTTGCCCTTATATCCTATGTTAAAAAGATTTTCAACAACAACATAGCCAAGCTTTCCAGGAGTTGTAGAGGCTCCAACGATAGCTACGCTTTTTGGTTCAACAAAATTAATAAAATTTGGATTTACCAATCTTAACTTCCTCTTGTTCTTTTCTTCAAGAGAAAAGCTGAGTTTTAAAAGTTTTGCTTCATGATCTAGCGCGCGCTGCACATGTGAAGTAAGGTGGTTCACGCACTAAGGAATGTTTAACAAATTTCAAATATTATGAATGATAATTTCTGCTATCTTAGAATTTAAGGACGTAGGAACAATCGCGCACCGAAACTTATTGAATAACTTTCAATTTCGATACCATTTTCAGCGGTAAAAATGCTCCGGGTCCCCGCGGGCCTGCCAAACTTTGTACAAAATTTAAAAAAATTGATCTTATTTAATGAACAAGGTTAAATTAGGTTGAAGAAAGAAATTATCTTAAAAATCATTGAGGAATATAATAGACTAAGAAGCCCTGAAGCCACCGCGAAATTTATTATGAAACAGAATGAAAAAATTCTAATCAATTTCAGCGGCCCTTTTTGCACATCTTGTGGCGTAATAGACTATTTTGAAGATTTTGTTATAGAAGCAAATAGTAATAATTTAAAATTGAATATCAGAGACATTGATCAAATAAATTTTAATAATTATTTGGTAGAATTTAGAGAAGAAACCCAATAATCCTAGTGCATGATTTTAATTATTGCAAATAGTGATCAAAATTTTATTTATTTTCTTTTTGAAATATATTTCTAGCTTTTGCAACCTTTATTATGGATTTAGTCAATATTGGTCTTTCTTTCAGTAAGCCATCTGGTCTATAGGCCAATATAAGTAACCTGATGACACCGAATAGAATATACTCCAACCATATCGCTTCAAAAGGAAGGCCAAGCAATGAAGTTATTTCGAATTTGTATGTAATTAATAGAATTCTAGAGAGGACCCATTTTCTTGGATGAGAATATATTTTGCAATAATTTTGTTTGGATTTCTAGCTCTGCGACATAGCACCTTCATAGTTGAAGTTAATTTAGATTTCTGTCGTACTTTCCCAAGTTCCATGCATATTACAATGTTTTAAAGCTTTCAAAGGATGGGGGTGATCTAACTTAACTGTAAAAACAGCTTTAGGTTCGGTGCGTTCTGATGCAAAATCTATCCTGCTTAAGAATGTGTCTCCACTATAAAGTGATATCCATTATATAAAGTGGCCGTGTTGATTCGGGTGATTCATATATTTGCCAACTTCTATCGTGACTTGTAAGGTTTCTCCCTCTTTTATTGCTCCAACAATTTCAATTACTGGAGTGTGTTTTTTCAAAGTCATTCATGTTATTTGGATCTGAAATTTTTGCTCGATTTATACCACAAAATAAGTCTTCTTCACATTTGTAAGCCATATTATAAAACCCCATATTGAAAAATATCATTCGAAATTTTTAAGTTTAATGTTCGAATTCATAGTTTTCTTATTTATAATATTTAGTAATTTAAAAAAAATCTAGTTCGATCGTTAAAGAATCTTATATTGTTTAATGTAATATACTTGAATGCCCTTTTGATATTTTATTTCCCAAAAGAAGAATTATATCTTAGTATAGTAAAATAAGGTAAGCATTCTCAATAAATCGGAAATATAAATCTGATAATTTAAATAAAATAATTCAAGAAAAATTTAGATAGCGCGCGCTAAAAGATTCTTACTTAATAAAATTTTTCCAAAAATTCAAAATAAAAGATTTTAATTAAAAATCATAATTTCTTCCCGATTTAAAATTATTATAAATGGAGAAAGATCAATATGCCATCATATGATTTAGTCATTGTCGGAGCTGGAAGCTCTGGTTGTATTGCAACAAAAACTGCAGTCTTAAATGGTTTAGAAGTTTGTTTAATAGATTGCAAACCAAGACAGAATATTGGAGATAAAATATGCGGGGATGCCATAGCAAGGCACCATTTTGATTCATTAAGAATTAAATATCCCTCTGGACAAGAATTAGAGCATGAAATCAAAGGAGTTAAGGTTTACTCCCCAGACATGGAGTCTGTTTTTAAAATTGAAGGTGAAGGAGTATCTGGGTTTATAATAGATAGGCTCATGTTAGGGCAGAGATTATTAAAAGGGGCGCTTGATTGTGGTGTGACATTTCATGATAATACATTGGCGTTGGAGCCAATTATTTCAGGTAGTTTTGTAAAAGGAGTTAAATCAAGAAATCTTGATACTGGACGAGTAGAAAAAATATACTCTAAATTAACCATGGATGCTAGCGGATTTTCTGCAGCGTTAAGAAGAAACCTTCCAAAAAAGTTTGGTTTTATAAAATCTATAAAAAATCAAGATTTATTGCCGTGTTTCAGAGAGATAAGAGACGCTGTTGATTTTAGATCTGATTATTGTAAAATATTTCTTTCACAAGAAATTGCACCAGGCGGATATTATTGGATTTTTCCTAAAAATAATGAGAAAGTAAATGTTGGATTAGGAATTCAGGGAATAAAAAATCACCCAAATCCTAAAGAAATGCTTTATAAAAACGTTCTCTCAAAAGATATTTTCCGCAAATCCATCATATTAAATTCAGGGGGCGGTTTTGTTCCCACCAGACGGCCAATAGACTCACTTGTTTCAGATGGAATTATGTTTTTAGGAGATGCGGCATGCCTGGTAAATCCAATTCATGGAGGGGGTATAGGACCATCCATGCTAAGTGGAAAATTGGCAACTGAAGTAGCGGTTATGGCATTATCTAAAGGAATTCCATCAAAAGATTTGCTTTGGGAGTATAATCTCAAATATATGAAAGAGTATGGGGCAAAGCAAGCAGGATTAGATATTTTTAGAATTTTATTACAATCCTTAAAAGACGATGAGATTAATTATGGAATGAAACATCAATTAATCAAACCTGAAGACATACTAGCAACGAGTTTAAAAGGAGAGCTCAAACTAAGTATCACGGATAAAGCGGCGAGAGTTTTCAAGGGATTAAAGAAGGTAGATTTGTTAAGAAATTTAAAAAAAGCTTCCGATAAAATGCAGTATGCAAAAAAACTTTATCAAAATTATCCTAAAAATGAAGAATTTGAAGCTTGGGCGAAGGAAATCAGGACTCTTTATGAGTTATAAAAATTTAGTTGCTAAGCTCATCAATTTACCATCCATATTCTGTAAAAAAAAGATTGATATAGCGATTATATTCGACTAAAATTTCTAAGAGGAAAAAGATCTTTGGAAAATATTGAAAGCCCTGAAAATAGAATTAAGATTAAGAATGAACGTTTACACGTTCCAAACGAACCTGTCATACCCCTTATTGAGGGAGATGGCATAGGACCTGATGTAGTCAAAGCTGCTATCACAGTTCTCGATAGTTCTGTAAAACAAGCCTATAATGGTGGACGCAAGATATTTTGGAAAGAATATTTAGCTGGAGATAGTTCAAGAAAAACATATGGCAAGTGGTTACCCGAAGAAACTATAAACGCGATTGAATATTACAAAATTGCTTTAAAAGGGCCCCTAACTACTCCTGTTGGCGGAGGTTATAGAAGTTTAAATGTTACACTTAGACAGAGACTCGATCTTTATGCATGTGTAAGACCTGTGGAGTATATTCCTGGAGTCCCAAGCCGATTAATGAATCCAGAAGAATTGAATGTCGTTATTTTTAGAGAGAATACTGAAGATGTCTATGCGGGGATCGAGTATGATGCTCGTACTTCTAAGGCCAATAAAGTAATTGCTTTTTTAAGAGATGAAATGGGGGAAAAAATTAGAATAGATTCTTCCATCGGTATAAAACCAATAAGTGAATTTGCTACAAAAAGAATAACACGTGCAGCAATTAATTACGCTATTAAACACAATAGAAAGAGTGTAACCATTGTCCATAAGGGAAATATAATGAAGTATACTGAAGGGGGATTTCGGAAATGGGGTTATGAAGTCGCAGAAAATGAGTTCCGAGATTGCGTAGTAACTGAGTCTGAAATCAAAGAAAGAAAGAATTCTATTGACGGTAATTTAGAAAATAAATTAGTAATTAAGGACAGAATAGCAGACAATATGATGCAACAAATAATTCTCCGAACTAGAGAGTATGATGTTCTTGTATTGCCTAATTTAACCGGTGATTATATTTCAGATTTAGCGGCTGCGCTAGTAGGTGGTTTAGGAATAGCACCTGGAGCGAATATAAATTACGAAACAGGAAAAGCATTATTTGAACCAACGCATGGAACTGCCCCAAAATATGCCAATCAAGACATTGCCAATCCAACATCAACAATACTATCTGGAGTAATGTTACTTGATTACATCGGTTGGAATGAAGCTTCATCCTTAGTTAAAAAAGGTGTAATTGAATGCATAAAAGAAAACTTTGTAACAAACGATTTTGCTCGACAGATGCCGGGCGTAAATCCAGTTAAAACATCAGAGTTTGCCAAAAAAATTGTCTCAAAAATTGAAACTTAGTAATTGATAGATCAAATCAAAAAATTTAGAATTATTAATCCTCTATTTTTTTTAAATATTTTGTGTGAGCGCCTTTAAATATTTTTAATTTTGATTTATTATGGCATAGATTTTTAGGATTATTATTGGTTGGGCGTTTATGAAGATTAATTTTGGAAAAATCAATATAGAATCAAAAGAGACGGAAATGATCGATATAACTGAAAATATTCAAAAAAACATAAACGATTCTAATTTGAGAGATGGATATATCATTGTTTTTGTTCCTGGCTCAACCGGAGCTATAACGACAATCGAGTATGAGCCTGGATTGCAAAGAGATTTTCCAGACATGCTTGAAAGAATATCACCTGAAGGTATGCCCTACGAACATGAAAAAAGATGGCATGATGGAAATGGCCATTCCCATGTAAGAGCTTCCTTGATAGGTCCGAGTCTAGTAGTTCCATTCCGTAATTCAAAGTTGACATTGGGTACTTGGCAACAAATTGTTTTTATAGAGCTTGATGTGCGGCCCAGAAAGAGAGAATTAATTGTGGAAATTGTAGGAGAATAAATATAGCGCGCTCTATAAGCAATAAAGTATTTGCCATACATTGAAAAATTGCAGAATAAAATTCAAAAGTTCTATTTCCGTATTCCAATCATGGATAGAATGAATCCAACAATGAGTATTATTAATCCCACTAAACCCCATGCCATCCAAGGAGAAATATAAATAGATAAATATCGAACCATAGACATGCATAGAAATAATATACCTATTACAGCCAAACTAGCCCCTATAATCGCAATTATGATTTTTTTAATAATTGAACTTGCGATATCAGATATATATGGTCTGACGACTTCAAGAATATAATCATTCATCTTATCTTGGATATTCTTAAACATCTTATCAAAAAACAACGAAAATATGGCTTTTACAATATCATCCAAAATGCCCTTTTTTTTCGACATTTTTCTATCTTCGCCTTGTTGATGTTCCTACTAAAACTCCGAGTACCAATCCAGCTAAGAAGATTATTGCTGCCGATTCTAGAGGGCTTCCCATAACCATCTCTTCTAATTCGCCCGTAGCTTCTGACGATAGATCTTTAACATCTTCTAAGAGACGCGCTCTTGTTTTTCTTATATTCATTATTTTTTTATGAAGCTCTTCTACGGATGGTTTTTCTTTTTTACTCATGAAAAAATGACCTCCTAGACCTATATTTGATCTCTTTTTTAAATTTAAATCTATTTTGGATTAAGACAAACCTGAGGTTAGATCAATAAAAATATTATTATCTAGAATTTTCTGAAAAATGAATGCCAAACAATAAGCCTAAAGTAAAGAATAGCGCCATTGAAAGAACA